>JACCDT011447018.1_pt1 | contig 150697 bp, 173 predicted proteins | sample 7446291 | NCBI WGS metagenome assembly JACCDT01 (sample SAMN15323446, study PRJNA562643) | freshwater metagenome | isolation source: river surface water | place: USA:Blue River Watershed | collected 2017-08-17 | reverse complement strand
TCAACGCGAACGAATCGAGCTTTTGGCTAAGGATCTGCAAACAGCAAATACACGTTTGCTTGATCTAGATAGACAGAAGTCAGAGTTCGTATCATTTGCAACTCACCAATTAAGAGCTCCACTTACAGCTATGAAAGGGTATACATCTCTAATTCTTGAAGGTGAGATGGGACAAACAACTCCAGAGGTTAAACAAGCAGTAAGTAGAATATTTGATTCTTCCTCTACTCTCACACATATAGTGGATGACTACCTAAACATCTCCAGAATCGAACTTGGCACAATGAAGTATAACTTTGAGATCATAGATTTGAAGGAGCTTACCGATAATGTTGTAGGAGAACTTAAGCCAAATATCGAGAAAAAGGGATTAAAGCTATCAGTAAAGTCAGATTCTGGTACTAGATATATCGTTCATGCAGATAAGGATAAGATTAAACAAGTAATAGCCAACTTAATTGATAACTCAGTTAAATACACACCAACAGGGTCGGTAGATATTTTGATAAGTAGAAATACTAAGGACAGAAAAATAGTCTTCTCGATTAAGGATACTGGCGTTGGTATATCTCCAGAGGTTATGCCTAAATTATTTACTAAGTTTGTTCGTGCTGAGAATGCAAACAAACAAAATATATACGGTACAGGGTTGGGTCTATACGTTGCAAAAGAGATTGTTACCGCACATAAGGGAAGAATATGGGCTGAATCTAAAGGAGAGGGTAAGGGATCAACTTTCTTTCTCGAATTGGATATGGAGGTGTAGAACATGCGTCTTGATATTGTTATGGATAAATACAAAAAATTAATTCACATTATTGGGCCGCATGAAAATAAAAGGGAAGAGATATTATCTTGCGCTACTAATGCTCTACGTCATGCTTCTATACTTTTTAAATTCGAAAAAGGGGTAGATATAGTTATTTTCGACTCAGAAGAGTGGGATATCCATCCAAAACTGCATATATCAGGACATGCAAGAATATATTATATTGAAATTAAAGTATGTCATTATAAAAAAAGTTTTAATTTTGAGAACTTCATCAAGTATGAACTACCATCTACAATTTTTCACGAATTATCACATGTGGTAAGGGCGAATACTGTTGGTTATCCAGAGACTTTATTAGAAGAGTTGGTTGATGAGGGTATTTCATGTTACATCGAGAAGACTTTGGGTCTAAATAATAATTTACCTTATATCGATAAAATTAATGATGAAGAAAAATTAATAAATGAAGTCAGAAAATTTTTTGACTTAAAATTAAGTACAAAGTTGCATAACGATTGGTTCTACGGAACAGCAAGTATTCCTGAGTGGGCTGGGTATAGATTGGGCTATAAAATAGTTGAAAGTTTTGTAAATAAACATAATACACCTCTAGATATTCTTGTTGGAATGAAGGCTAAGGATATCTATTAGGCACTATTATCTTTTGCAACCGAAAACAATAGTTATCCCTCCCTTCAATACAATTTACCTGATATAATTTAGGTACAATCTAGTTCATTTGTGTATTTATGTTCATCGAAGATTCACAGTTGAATAAATTTATAATTGATTCGAACCTCGTATCAAAGTCTGATCTTGATATTGCCCAAAAAGAAGCTGATAAGAAGGGGGTGAGAATTGGTGAAATCCTAGTTAATACCGGAAAGATAACTGAAGACAATCTTCGTCGCATGCAAGCCTATGTTCTAGGTATCCCTTTCGTAGATCTAAAGTCTCGTAAGATTCCTTTCGATACTCTGTCTCTCATCCCTGAGCCTGTTGCGCGTACTCATAATATAGTTGCATTCAAGAAGGACGATGGAACACTAGAAGTAGCTATGCTTGATGTTGCCGATCTTTCAGCTATTGATTTCATAAAGAAGAAAGTAAACCTCAAAATATTACCAAGACTAACTGATGTTGAATCAATGAAGAATGTCATTGTTCAATATCAAAAGAGTCTAAAAGCTGAATTCGGTGACATCATTCAGAAAGAATCTGCAACTCTAAAGACAATAGCTGAAGAGACAGGCGGTCCAGCTACAGAAGAAGATTTAAAGAAAATAGCTGAGGATCTACCTGTGGTGCGTATAGTAGATACACTTCTAAAGCACGCCATACTGCAAGATGCATCTGATATACATATTGAACCTATGGATGATCAACTATTAGTTAGATACAGAATTGATGGATTACTACACGATGCCATGGTTCTTCCTAAAAATGCGGAATCATCTATTACGGCACGTATCAAGGTTCTTTCTAATCTTAAACTAGATGAAAAGCGCCTACCACAAGACGGAAGATTTAAAATTGAAATGAATAATGAGAAGGTAAGTTTCCGTGTATCTATACTACCAACATACTATGGTGAAAAAACTGTTATGCGTCTGTTGCGAGAGAATGTTTCTGGATTTACTTTAGAATACCTAAGTTTCCATGGAGAAGCTCTAGAGAGAATACATAACGCTACAAAGCTAACTACTGGAATGATACTTACAACTGGTCCTACAGGATCTGGAAAAACTACCACGCTATATACCATCCTAGATATTTTGAATCAACCAGATGTAAACATATCAACGATTGAAGATCCGGTAGAATATCAGATGAAAAGAATTAATCAAAGTCAGGTAAAACCAGAAATTGGCTTTACATTTTCAAGTGGTTTAAGAACATTGGTTAGACAAGATCCAGACATCATAATGGTGGGGGAGATCCGAGATAATGAAACTGCTGCTTTGGCGGTTAACGCTGCCTTGACTGGACACCTAGTTCTTTCAACTCTACACACAAACTCAGCTGCAGGTGCAATACCAAGACTTTTAGATATGAAGATAGAACCATTCCTTTTGGTATCTACAATTAATATCATAATTGCACAGAGATTGGTTAGAAGGTTGTCTGATAAGAAAGAGAAATATACTTTGTCCAAAGATGAACTAGCAGCACTTGCTAAAACAGTGGATCTTGATCGTGTACTAAAAGCTCTAAAAGAAGAAAAAATTGTTAAAGCTAATGAGGATTGGAACAAGATATCATTTTGGAAACCAGTGGCATCAAAGGATGATGATGGATACAAGGGTCGAGTTGGAATACATGAAGTGTTGAAAGTATCACAGAGTATAAAGGAATTGATTATAAAAGGATCAACAAGTAGTGAAATAGAAGTACAAGCAAAGAAGGAGGGTATGTTGACCATGCTTGAGGACGGTATATTCAATGCCGTGCAAGGAAATACAACAATAGAGGAGGTGCTAAGAGTAATTTCTGAATAACATGTCACATTTTATATATAAAGCAAAAAGGGTAACGGGGGAAATATACAAAGGCGAAAAAGATGCTAAAGATAGATTTGAATTGTATAAAATGCTTAAAGATTCCGGTGAAGAGGCAGTGGATGTTGTTGAAAAAACAGGTAGAGATATATCACTAAAGGGTTTAAATATCTCTATACCATTTATCGGGTCAATTAAGACACAAGACAAGATTAACTTTGCACGTAATCTAGGTTCTATGATCACGGCTGGTCTATCAATGTCTAGAGCTTTGAATGTTATGGAACGTCAAGCAAAGGGAAAAGAATTAAAGAAGGTTCTAATATCACTTCAAAAAGATATAAGTGAAGGAAAGACATTAAGTCAGGCTATGTCATCATACAAAAATATATTTTCTTCACTCTTCATATCCATGGTTGATGCGGGAGAGCAGAGCGGATCACTTGCCGAATCATTGAGAATAGTTGGATTGCAGATGGATAAGTCGTATGCACTTCAAAGAAGGGTAAGAGGGGCAATGATGTATCCATGCATTATCTTTGCTGCTATGGGACTTGTAGCAATACTCATGCTTACATACATAGTTCCTACTCTAATGAAGACATTTACCGAACTCAAGCTTGATTTACCTGCTTCAACTAAATTTGTCCTATTCGTCAGCTCATCGTTGAGAGATCATGGTCTAGTTATATTACTATCTACGATAGTAATCGTTGCTGGATTAATAGTATGGTCAAAGAAGAGTAGTGGTAAGCAGGTTATACACTATGCAATCCTTAAGATACCAGTGATAGGAAATATTATAAAAGAAGTAAATTCTGCTAGAACCGCAAGAACACTATCATCACTCTTAAGTTCAGGAGTAGATGTTGTAGAGTCAGTTAGGATAACTACCGAAGTTATACAAAACGTTCATTATAAAGCAATACTCGAAAAATCATCTAAAGCAATAGAAAAGGGAGAACCAATATCAAAAATCTTTACTGAGAATGAAAAGTACTATCCACTTTTCCTTGGTGAGATGATGAATGTGGGAGAGGAAACTGGAAAGATAGGGGAGATGCTTATGGGTGTTGCTACTTTCTATGAGGATGATGTAGATCAAAAGACTAAAGATATGTCTACAATTATCGAACCATTCCTAATGGTTATAATAGGTATAGCAGTAGGTTTCTTTGCTGTAGCAATGATCTCACCTATGTACTCACTTGTAAATGTTATATAAAAACATAACAAAAAAAGGATTTACTCTAATTGAGACACTAGTCGGTGTAGCAGTGTTTCTTGTAATTTCAATGGCCGCGTACCAGGCATACGTAAGTTTGTTCACACTGATCAATCAAAGTCAGTATAAAATAATCGCACTGAATCTAGCCAATGAACAGTTCGAGATAATAAGAAACTTGTCATATGCCGATGTTGGAATACCAGGAGGTATACCAAATGGAAAGATACCACATGTACAAAATCTAACTCGTTCCAATATATCTTTTACAGTTACTACAACTATAAGAAATATTGACCTACCATTCGATGGACAAATTGGAAGTACTACAAAAAATGATCTATCTCCAGCAGATAATAAGACAGTAGAGGTTGAGATTGCTTGTTCTACATGTAAAAATTTTACATCGATCGCCCTAACTACAACTGTTGCACCAAAGAACTTAGAGACCGCTTCTACTAACGGAGCACTTCTTGTAAAGGTATTCGATTCAAACGGTGTTCCAGTTTCTGATGCATCGGTGCATATTGTAAATACTAGTGTTACACCAAATATAACAATTGATGACGTTACTGATGTTGATGGAATACTACAAGTCGTCGATGCTCCACCTGGTACTAATGCATATCAGATTACAGTTACTAAATCAGGATATTCAACTGATAGAACATATACTCCTGGGGGAAGTGGTAACCCCACTCCAACAAAGCCTCATGCAACAGTGATTGTTCAACAGTTAACTCAGATTAGTTTCTCAATTGATAGGCTCTCAACAATTACTTTTTCTAGTGTAACTCCAGAATGTGTAGCAGTTCCTAGTATGGACTTTTCTCTAACAGGACTTAAAACAGTTGGTCCAGGTGTTCCTAAGTACTCACAAAATCTATTAACCAATAGTTCTGGTAAGTACACAAATTCAAGTATGGAATGGGATTCATATACTGTGGCCGGTATAGACTCAACCTACGATATCATAGGTATTAATCCACTTAATTCAATAAGTTTGGGAGCAAACTCATCTCAAGATGTTTCAATTATAGTTTCACCAAAAAACGCTAAGAGTCTTTTGGTAACAGTCAAAGATAGTGCTACTGGTCTACCACTTACAAATGCCACTGTACGTGTTACATACAGTTCGACATATGATAATACAAAAATAACAGGTAGAGGATTTATAAACCAAACAGATTGGTCAGGTGGCAGTGGACAGGTTTCATTCACAGACAATACAATGTATTTCTCTGATGATGGAAGTATAGATACCAATTCTCCTTCAGGAGAGTTGAAGATTAAAAATGCTTTTGGGTCATATAATCCAAGTGGGGTATTGGAGTCGTCAACTATAGACACAGGTTCAGCAAGTAATTTCTATAACCTAGTATGGACACCAACTGATCAACCAGTTGCAGCTGGAGCTGATAGTGTGAGATTCCAGATAGCGACTGTAGCAACAACTACCGCATCTACGACCTGGGTATATAAAGGACCAGATGGAACATCAGCCACATATTACACTTCAGCAAACTCGCCAATCTCAACAGTTCATAATGGTGATAGGTATGCTAGATATAAAGTATATTTAGCATCACAAAGCACTACAACAACTCCAAATCTATCCGATATGTCATTTACAGTTACATCATCATGTACACCGCCAGGGCAGGTGGTATTCTCAGGACTATCCTCTGCTACATATCAAGTTGAAGTAAGTAAAACAGGATACACTACAACCATAGTTGATGTACCAGTAAGTTCAGCTTGGCAAGAAAAAGAAATAATACTCACACCATAATGAATCAAAAAGGATATACATTGGCAGAAATAGTAGTAGTGGTAGGAATATTTGGTCTGATTGTTATTGCTCTAAGTAATTTTCAAAGAGGTGTAATTATGAATAATAGATATGCTCAAGATTCGCTATCAAGTGCACAGGATGCAAGAAATATTCTCCGTGTTATGGTACGTGAACTTAGGACAGCATCACCTGCAAATGATGGATCATATGCAATAGCTACAGCTGCAACAAATACGATCGCATTCTTTGCGGATACTGATGGAGATGGATTGAAGGAGAAGGTCAGGTATTTTATTGCCACAACAACCCTTAAGAAGGGATCTATAAAACCTAGCGGTAGTCCACTTACATATAATTCTGCAAATGAGACTTTTAGTTTTCTAGCGTATAATGTTAAGAATGCAACCAGTAGTCCGCTTTTTGAATATTATGATAGTAATTATGCAGGGACTAGTAGTCCGCTTGTTCAGCCGGTGACAGTTACAAGTGTACATCTGGTTAAGATAAACTTAATGATTGACTCTGATCCATTACGTGCTCCATTAATCAGAACATATACGTCTCAGGTTAATCTTCGTAATTTAAAAGATAATCTATAGTATGAAAATTCACAATAAAAAAACTGGATTTATTTTGGTAAACACATTAGTTTTTGGAGTAATAGCTATTGTGGTGACTACAGCTCTTGTGAACTGGGGAGGGACCATGCTTAAAAATACCAGACAGTTGGCAGCGAAAGAACAGGCTATGCAGATAGCTGAAGCGGGTATTGACTACTATCGTTGGCATTTAGCACATGCTTCAAATGACTATAAAGATGGTACAGCAACTACGACAAATGGTCCTTTTGTACATGATTTTGAAGATAAGGATGGAAATGTAATAGGTCAGTTTGCCTTAACAATAACTCCACCGATAACTGGATCAACATTGATTAAGATAAAATCAAAGGGCACTGTTGTTTCAAGTCCAACTGTTTCAAGAACTGTACAAGTATCACTAGCTATTCCATCTTTTGCCAAATACGCTGTAGTGGCTAACGATTTTATGAATTTTGGTATAGGTACAGAAGTCTTTGGTCCGATACATTCAAATAGTGGTATCCATTTTGATGGAATTGCACATAATGTAGTAACAAGTGCCGTAAATACTTTTGTTAATCCTGATGTAGGTTCAACTAAATGGGGAGTATATACAACCTCTGGTACAGATGATCCAAATCCTCCTACAGTGGTAAATAACAGACCAGATGTCTTTATAGCTGGAAGGCAATATCCAGTAGCGGTGGCAGACTTTGCGGGTATTACAACAGATTTGTCATCAATGAAGGCAAATGCAATATCAGGTGGAAAATATTTCGCTGCTTCAGGTGCACAAGGTTATCATATTATACTTAAAACAAATGATACTTTTGATATATACAAGGTCAATTCTCTTAAATCAGCACCAGGAAGCTGCTCAAATTCACAAGGTGAGACGAATTGGGGAACATGGAGTATTAATACTACAGGTAGTTCACAGACATTTATAGCAAACTACCCACTTCCAGCAAATGGAATAATCTTCGTTGAAGATCATGTATGGGTTGACGGAAAAATAAATACAGCTCGTATAACAATAGCAGCTGGGAAGTTTCCAGATAGTTCTAGTACATGGAAAAATATTATAGTTAACGATGATTTGTTGTATACAAACTATGATGCACAGGACACTATAGCTCTAATAGCACAGGGGGATATTACTACAGGACTCTATAATGACGATGATGGAGATGAAAGTATAAGAATTGATGCCGCATTAATGGCACAGAATGGAAGAATTGGAAGATACTACTATTCAAGTCAGTGCGGTTCAACATATTTGGAGGACACTATAACCTTGTATGGTATGTTAGGTACCAATAAGAGATACGGATTTGCTTGGGGCAGTGGAAGCAGTATTACGTCTGGTTTTCAAAATCGTGACATTATTTATGATAGTAATCTTCTATACGCACCACCACCAAGCTTTCCTTTGACATCAAATCAATACTCAACCCTATCTTGGGAAGAGATATAGTAGGTGATATAATAGTTAAATGAAAAAAAAGATCATAGTTGGTAACTGGAAAATGAATCCTGTAACAGTAGAGGAGGCTAAGAAAATATCAAAGACAACAAGAGGTCTAGCACAAAAGCTTAATTCAGTTAAGGTAGTAATATGTCCTCCTTTTGTATATATCCCAGTAGTTTCAAATACTCGAGTTGAATCACCAGTTTCTCTTGGCACACAAGATATATATCATGAACTACAAGGTGCGTATACAGGTGAAGTTAGTCCATTAATGCTTAAGGATTTTGGAGTTGAATATGTAATTGTCGGTCATTCTGAAAAAAGATCTAAGGGTCAAACAGATGAAATGATATCTAAGAAAGTTCAGCTACTTTTAGAGAATAATATGAGCCCCATACTTTGCATAGGGGAGAAGGAAAGAAAGGAGGATGGATCTCATCTAGATTTCTTGAAGGAGCAAATAAAGAATTCCTTAAATAAGGTACCAAAGAAAAATATATCAAAACTAATAATTGCCTATGAGCCTGTTTGGGCTATAGGTGCAAAGGAGGCAATGGCTCCAAATGATATTTATGAAATGTCTATATTTATTAAAAAAGTTCTCTCAGATCTGTATGGTCATGACGAGGCTGTATCAACTTCCATTCTATATGGTGGATCGGTAAACTTTAGAAATGCACCAGAGATATTTATAAAAGGTCAGATTGATGGACTACTAGTTGGTCGTGAAAGTGTAAATATTGCTGGCTTTACTGAATTACTTAAGACAATAGATACTCTATGAAAAATATAAAAGATGTAGAAAATCTAGATGGAGTGAAAGTTCTTGTACGTCTTGACCTAAATGTTCCCATTGAAAATGGACATATAGTTGATGACTTTAGAATACGTAAAGCATTACCACTTATTAAGTACCTATATGATAAGGGAGCAAATCTAATTTTAATTAGTCATATTGAAACTAAAGATAATCCTACACTTGAGCCAGTTGCTAAGTATTTAAATAAAATAGGTATTGAATGTGTATTTGAGAAAAACTATAAAAAAGCTTTGGGACATAAAGCAAGAATAGTTCTTCTGGAGAATCTACGTATGCATGAAGGAGAGAAGAAGAATGATAAGAAGTTTGCTAACGAACTAGCATCCTTGGCTGATATATATGTAAATGAAGGATTCTCTGTATCACATCGAGAGCATGCATCTGTTTGTGCAATAACAGAATTCATACCAAGTTATGCAGGACTACAGTTTGCAGAAGAAGTTAAGAATCTAAGTTTGGCTTTTACACCTGATCATCCATTTCTCTTCATTCTAGGAGGTGCAAAGTTTGAAACCAAACTTCCACTAGTAGAGAAGTTTATTTCAATCGCCGACTCTGTTTTTATCGGTGGTGCATTAGCAAATGATTTCTTTAGAGCACAAGGAAAAGATGTGGGAAAATCACTTGTATCTAATCCTGCACCTGATCTAACTAAGATTATGAGTAGTAGTAAGTTAATACTTCCGGTTGATAGTGTACTTAAAGATACAGCAATCATGGATGTAGGTATGAATACGGTAGAAACGTTAAGAAAGGAGATTGATAAAGCAAAATTTGTATTATGGAATGGTCCTGTGGGAGCGTATGAGATGGGATATAGAGCAGCAACACTTGAGATATCACAAATGCTAGCAGATGCAACAAAGAAAGGAGTAAAGACAATAGTAGGAGGAGGGGATACCCTAGCAACTATAGCTGAACTTAAGTTAGAGGACTCATTCACTTTTGTTTCAACTGGTGGTGGAGCGATGCTGGATTTTCTTGCTAAGGGGACTTTGCCGGGGATTCTAGCTCTGGAACATTCTAGGGTTTAGGTCTTATAAATTCTCCACTATCTTCCTCGCATTCTCCTTAAGATCCATTTTATCTCCCACCACCTCTCTATTAGGAAACACCCATATATGAGCATGATGTACTTCATCTCCCACTATTCGACTTAGTATAAAGTCAGTATTAAAAGCTTTCCTTTGCGCTATAGCTATTTTCTTTGCTACTTCAAAATACCCACTAGTATTCGGAACATCCCATACCCATCTGTGGTGATTCTTAGGAATTACTTGCGTGTGTCCCGGAGACTGAGGGTTTATATCTAGAAAAGCTAAAAAATCTTTATCCTCATAGACTATATGAGCAGGGATATCTCCACTAACTATTTTGCAGAAGATACAATTTGTGTTTTGTTCCATAAACATAGTATATCAAATGATATACTTATCTCCATGGCTAAGTATGAAATACGAGAAAGGGTAAATGGTAGTTTAATCGACAACCTACTCTTTCATCGTGGAGTAAAAAGTGAAGAAGAAAAGAATATTTTCCTCAACCCTAACTATGAAAAACATATCCACGACCCCTTTCTTCTAAAAGATGCAGAGAAGGCTGCCAAGAGGGTAGTTCATGCTATTGAAAACAAAGAGAACATAGTTATATATAGCGATTATGATGCTGATGGTATACCCGCTGGTGTAATATTCCATGATTTCTTTAAAAAGATTGGTTTTACAAACTTCATAAACTATATTCCTCACAGACATGATGAAGGATTTGGTTTGAATACTGATGCAGTAGATCTCTTCATAAAAGACAAAGTGAATCTATTAATCACTCTTGATTGTGGTATATCAGATATTGAGGCGGTGAAGCTTGCACAGGATAACGGTATCGATGTGATAATTACAGATCATCATGAACCACATGATACTCTACCACCCGCTTTTGCCATCGTTGATCATAAGCAGAAGGATTGTATGTATCCAGACAAGAATCTATGTGGTTCTGGTGTAGGTTTCAAGCTCATTCAAGCAATATTAAAGATTAATAGATTTAATATGAAAGAAGGACATGAAAAATGGCTGCTAGACATGGTTGGTCTAGCTACGCTATCAGATATGGTTCCACTGGTAGGTGAAAACAGAGTACTAGCTAGTTACGGTCTAACTGTACTTAGAAAGAGTCCAAGGAAAGGATTGATGAGACTACTCAATCATTTGAAAATCAATCAAAGATATTTAAGTGAGGATGATATTAGTTTTATGATAACTCCGCGTATAAATGCAGCATCACGCATGGGTGTACCAATGGATGCCTTTAGACTGCTCGCAACAGATGATGATAACGAGGCACATAAATATGTAGAGCATTTGGATACGATAAACAATGAGAGGAAAGGCAAGGTGGCTGCAATAGTAAAAGAAGTTAAGAAAATTATTAACGAGAGACATAAAGATAATCCAAGATCTGTAATTGTTGCAGGTAATCCAGAGTGGAGACCATCACTTTTGGGACTGGTGGCTAATACTTGTGCAGAAGAATTCGGTAGGCCAGCTTTCCTGTGGGGAAGAGATGGTGATGGGGTCATAAAGGGATCCTGTAGATCTGGTGGGACAGTCAGTGTAGTTGAGATAATGAAACTAGCACCAGAAGGAACAATGATGCAATATGGTGGACACTTTGCTTCAGGTGGATTCGCAGTTTCGAATGAAAGGATACATCATCTTGATGAATATTTAAATTCCGCATTTGATCAGCTCTTGAAACAAGACAAAGTAATTGACCCAAACTATATCGATATGGAAATTCCGCTAGACATGATCAATTGGGATGTGTATAGAGAAATAGAGAAGCTATCTCCATTTGGTACAGGAAACAAGAAACCCCTGTTTATATTCAAAGATATTAAAGTTGCTGGGATAAAAGAATTTGGTAAAGAAAAGAATCATCTGGAATTGGCTTTTAAAAAAGGAAATGGTGGACCAATAAATGCAATGGGATTCTTTATGAATGGGGAGACTTTTAAAAATAAAGATGGGGAAAGGTTAAAGGTAGGGGATTCAATCAATCTAATCGCGACAGTAGAAAAATCACTGTTTAGAGGACGAGCGGAGTTGAGATTGAGGATAGAGGATGTGATATGATATCTAAAACATGAATAAAGCAACAATATTCACTGACGGTTCATCAAGAGGAAATCCAGGCCCTGGAGGTTGGGGTTCTGTTGTGATTGAAGATGATATCGTTACTGAACTCGGTGGAAGAGAAGATAATACTACAAATAATAGAATGGAATTAACTGCAGCTATCGAGGGTATATCAAATATAAAATCTAATGATATAAAGATAATTGTGAATACTGATTCATCCTATGTGATAAATGGAATAACAAAATGGGTGAATGGCTGGAAGAGGAATGGTTGGATGACTAAGACTAAAGATGAAGTTTTAAATAGAGATTTGTGGGAGAGGCTTGTAGAGGTTAAGGAAGGAAAAGATATAGAGTGGAACTATGTTGGTGGTCACTCTGGTGTAAGGGGGAATGAAAGATGTGATGAAATAGCTACCTCTTTTGCTGATGGCGTATCTGTTAATTTATACAATGGTTCATTGAATAAATATGAAATTAAAGATATTCTCGATTTATCTCAGGTATCAGAAAAGGTATCAAAGAAGAGTCACTCAAAAGCTCAAGCATATTCTTATGTAAGTATGGTGGATGGAATAATAATGATACATAAAACTTGGGCAGAATGTGAGTCCAGAGTGAAGGGTAAGAGTGGAACTAGATATAGAAAGGCTACCTCTCTTGACCAAGAGCAACAAATCATTCATGAGTTTAAGAAATACTCGAAAATCTCACTCTAGAAAAATTTTAATAAAAATTTCATTTAGATTTTATCAAAACTTTATTCAGATTTCATCTCTATCTGATAGATTGAGTGAGTGGAGGTAAAACAAAAAATAAATATCATAGTTATTTCTATATTAATACTTACTGTATTAATTCGTTTGTATTTTTCACTCCACAATAACAGGGAGGATTTGGTCGATAAATATGGTGGACAAAATGCCATCATAGAAGGAGTTATTATAGATGAACCTTTGGTGAAGGACTTCACTAAAACATTCACTGTTAAAACAGGGGAAATGTCTATTAAGGTATCAACTGATAGATATGTGGACTATGAGTATGGTCAAAAATTAAGATTAAGTGGCAAGTTAGGAGTACCATTTAACTTTAAGAGTAACGGTGGTAGAACATTTAACTATATAGACTTTCTAATGAAAGATGGAATATATTTTGAAATGAAAAAACCAAAGATTGAGATTATAGAAACAAATAAAGGAAGTATTGTTTCCAAGTATCTATTCAAACTTAAACGTGGTTTCCTAAACAATCTTAAGAAAGTTCTGGGTGAACCACACGCTGCACTTGCGGGCGGACTAGTGGTGGGGGAGAAAAGCGCATTGGGTAAGGAATTAATCGATGATTTTAGGAAAGCTGGGTTAATACATATAGTCGTGTTATCTGGTTACAATATTACAATTGTGGCGGATTCGATAAGGAGAATGTTAGCTTTTCTACCAAGAAATCTCGGTATTATTTTGGGAGGGTTTGGGATATTTGCTTTCGGTGTACTGGTCGGTGGAGGAGCCACTGTTGTTCGATCGTGTATTATGGCAATCATAGCTTTGATCGCCACACTGTTACGTAAGGATTACAATGTTGGTAAGGCATTGTTCATTGCGGCTACTCTAATGCTCATTCAAAATCCACTTATACTTCTATACGATCCATCGTTCCAGTTATCCTTTCTCGCTACTTTGGGTCTAATCCTCCTCTCATCACCAATCGAAAGTAAATTAGGATTCATTACAGAAAAAATGGGTATACGAGGACTAGTTGCTTCTACTCTAGCTACTCAGATATTTGTATCACCATATATTCTGTATATGATGGGGCAACTATCAATTATCGGTATGATAGTAAATATACTTGTTTTACCTATAATTCCCGCAACCATGCTATTTGTATTTATTGCAGGTATCTCTGGTTTTCTTTCAATTTATCTTGCACAAGTATTTGGCTGGATATCGCACTTCCTCCTATCTTATGAACTATTCATGGTGAGATTCTTTGCCCACCTGCCATTTGCATCTATAGAACTTCCAAAATTCTCTTTTTGGATAGTTATAGGGTTCTATGCTAGTTACTTCGTTGCATTGATGAAGTTACCTTCAACTTTTTCCCAATTTAGATTTAGAAAAAAATCTTCAACGTAGTTCTTCTTACCAGATGGGGCGTAGTCTGCCACATAGGAGTGTTCCCACATATCTAGAGCAAGGATTAGAGTGCAGTCTTGTAACTGATTTATATGTTGTTCTTCAACCCAGTTGTTTATAAGACAATTCTCTTTTCTATCGTAATAAAGCATAGCCCAACCTATACCACGAGTGAGTGCGATAGCTTTGAAGTTTGTAATCCAAGCATCAAACGATCCAAAATCTGATTCAATTTGTGTCTTTAATTTACCACTACTCAATTCCTTATAGCCACCTTCTAGACTAGAGAAATATACTTCATGATTCCTCATACCATTATATTCAAAACCAAGTCTGCGTATATCCTGTTTGCTATCTAGAGTTTCATTTAGATTCTTAACATACCCAGCATATAGCTTCAAATGTTCCTCGATAGTCTTACTAGAAATACCTTTGAGTTCTGGAATATTAAATTTTAATTCATTGAATTTTTTCATAAACACATTCTATCATGAAAAAGATAAAGATAATTATCATATTAGCGGCATTAATATCTATATCTGGATTATGTTTATATATTTATAAATGGGAATATAGAAAACCAGAATTTGAAATTAATTTTTTCAGTATTAACAAGGGTAGGGCAGTCTTCATTAGATCTCCTGATAGTAAGACTATACTGATAGGTGGAGGTCAGAATTCGGATATCATTCGTGAACTTACCAAAGTAATGCCATTCTATTCCAAAAAGATAGATTATATATTTATACCAAGCGCTACCCCTGCTCAAATCGGGGGATTGATAGAGATAGTTGATAGATATGATATAGGTGAGGTAGTTATCCCTAAATATATATCTACAAGTACTGTCTTAACGATACTAATGAAGAATATAAGAAAAAAGAAGATTCATATCGAGGAAGTAGAAAAAGATGATGAGTTTAATATTGGAGAATTGAAGGTGGTTATTCTTTTTCCAAATACGGATTTTAAATATAATAAAACTAGTTTACCAGAATTAGGATTGAGTCTTTTGTATATGGATACAGGTGTATATCTAATAGGGAATTTATCAAAGACAATACAGAAAAATCTTGCTAAAGATTTGGAGATTAAAACAAAAGAGAATTTAATTGAATTCTATAATAGTGCTATAGAATCAAAAGTATCAACTGATCTAATTAAAAAGATAAATCCGAAATATACCTTTTCAACAAAAGAAAAATCCACCAGATGGGTGTCTAGTGGATTTTTCTGGTTGAAACTTTAGATGTCTATTTGATAATCCCTGCTTTCTTTAATGTTATAAAAGCTCCTCGCTTCTGTATAGTTTTTAGACCTCTTGTAGATACTGTTAGGTTGAAAGATTTCTTTAGTTCAGGAACATAAATCTTCTTTTTCTGAAGATTAGGGTATTTACGGACGATTCCTGTGGGGTTAAACTGAGTAGCACGAGTAGCGTTTGAGTATCCGCCTGCGCGCATTGAACCTCTCTTTGTTATTTCACATACTTTAGCCATAGTGTTAGTATGCTATCATAATAATCATATTAAGCAAGTCCATGGATATATCAATTACAATTTTTCAAATCATTATACTGGTCATGTCTGTCGTTGTGCATGAATTATCACACGGCTATGCAGCTGAAATGCTCGGTGATCCAACTCCTCGTCTGCAGGGTAGACTTACCCTAAATCCACTAAAACATCTTGAACTTTTTGGATCTTTTATAGTTCCAGTTATTACAGCAATGGCCGGTTTTCCATTTGGCTGGGCTAAGCCTGTGCAGTGGAATCCGTATAATGTTGGTAATAGGAGATGGGGTGAGTTAGTGATAGCTATAGCTGGTCCGGTGTCTAATATTGTCGTAGCTATAGTTTTTGGATTAGTCGTGAGGATATTTCATGATGTTCTACCACTTTCTTTCATTCAAATATCGGCATATATAATTTTGATCAATATTATATTGGCAGTTTTTAATATGATACCGATACCACCACTTGATGGTTCCAAGGTACTTTTTTCAATATTACCACAGCGAATGATTGGTGTACGCGAGGTACTAGAACAATACTCTATATTCCTCTTCCTCATACTCGTCCTTTTTCTTTGGAGATTTGTAGAGCCGGTAGTGCCATATATCTTTAAGATAATAACGGGGCTTGTGTAGATATTCACATACACTATTGCAAAGAATTTTGGTGGGTATATAATTATTGCAGTTTTAGTTTTGTTGGGTTGGCCATATGCGAGGTTCGGCAGAGCCTGGTTGGGTGCATCCGTGATGTACCTGAATCTGCTGCGCGGAAGCAGTATGGAGAGTTGTTAGGTAGAGGAGAGGTAGGGCGGGGGTCAATTCGGACCCTCGCCCTTTGTTGTATATTTGCCTTTTCTCCTTAATATGATAGAGTAACCCCACGTCCAAAAACGCTAGAGGTGAGTAACCACTCGGTGAAAACAATCAACTCTATCAAATTTGGGTAATTAATAAGTGCTTTAAGGTCTTTTGACCATATTTTAGAATGCCAACAATCAATCAATTAGTTCGAAAGAATCGTAAGAGATTCATTAGAAAGCCAAAGTCAGTTGCTCTGACAAGAAGTTTTAATAGTATAGAGAATCGCCCAAGTTTCTTAGCATCTCCATTTAAGAGAGGTGTGTGTATAAAAGTAACTACAAAGACTCCAAAGAAGCCTAACTCAGCTATCCGAAAGATCGCCCGCGTTAGACTATCAAATGGTCTTGAAGTTACAGCATATATTCCAGGAGAAGGACACAATCTACAGGAACACTCTGTGGTTCTTCTACGAGGAGGTCGTGTAAAGGACGTAGGTCTAAGATACACAGTAGTACGAGGAGTTCTTGATGCTGCTGGAGTAGAGAAGAGACGAAAGGGTCGAAGTCAGTATGGAAACAAGAAACCAAAGGCAGCTAAGGTTTAATCTGGTAAATTAATAAATATAAATAAAATACAATGAGAAGAAGAATAAAGAATAAGCATATATTAAAGCCAGAATCTACCTATGACAGTGTTAAGGTTGCTAAGCTTGTTAACTATGTAATGGATTCAGGTAAGAAAGCTACAGCAAGAAAGGTTGTATATGATTGCTTTGATGTAATAAAAGAAAAGGTAAAGACAGAGGCTCCTCTAGAGGTTTTTGAGACTGCTCTAAAGAACACTATGCCAGCTATGGAAGTACGTGCTAGACGAGTGGGAGGTGCTAACTATCAAGTTCCACGAGAAGTTCGCCCAGAGAGACAGAGAGCTCTATCTATGAAATGGATAGTTCTAGCTGCTAGAAGTAAGAAAGGAAAGCCAATGGCTGAAAAACTAGCTGATGAGATTATTGCTGCTTCAAAGAATGAAGGTGAGGCAGTTAAGAAGCGTGAAAACACTCATAAAATGGCTGAAGCAAACAAGGCATTCGCTCACTTCGCTTGGTAGTTTGTATTTTAAAAGTTCTTTATTATTTAATCACTAATTAATTTATGCAAAGAGACTATCCACTAGAAAAAGTTCGTAATTTCGGTATCATCGCCCATATTGATGCAGGTAAAACAACAACATCAGAGAGAATCCTTTTTTACACAGGAGAAATCCATAAGATAGGTGAGGTGCATGATGGAGAAACTACTACAGACTGGATGGAACAGGAAAGAGAGAGAGGTATTACCATTACAGCTGCCGCTATTACTTGTTTCTGGAATCCTTCATACATGCCTCGAACTGATACTTCAAAGAAGGTTCGTTTTAACGTTATCGACACTCCAGGACACATCGACTTTACAGTAGAAGTTAAGCGTTCTTTGCGAGTGCTCGACGGTGCAGTGGTAGTATTTGACGGAGTAGCTGGAGTAGAACCACAGTCAGAGACGAACTGGAGATATGCTGATGAGAGTAACGTACCACGTCTTTGTTTTATAAATAAAATGGACAGAACAGGTGCATCATTTGAGAAATCATATGCATCTATACTCGAGAGATTGAACAAAAGAGCAGTTCGCTTCCAAATCCCAATAGGTACTGAGGGTGAACATGAGGGTGTCGTTGATCTTCTAAAGATGAAGGCATACTACTTCGAAGGTGAGAAGGGTATTAATGTTATTGAAAAGGAGATCCCAGAAAATCTACTTGCTGACGCTAAGAAATATCATGCTGAACTTATAGAGAAGTGTGTAGAACACAATGATGCTCTAATGCAACAGTATCTAGATGGTAAAGAAATTCCAATTGATGTGATGAAGACTGAAATTAGAAAGCTTGTTATCGACAATAAGATATTCCCAGTATTCACAGGTTCAGCGCTAAAGAACGTAGGAGTTCAGTTGGTTCTGGATGCAGTAGTCGACTATCTACCAGCTCCAACAGATCTAAAGGCTGTTAAGGGTATTGATCCTAATACAGGAGAAGAGATATTCCGAAAGCCTTCTGATGAAGAGCCATTTACAGCACTAGCTTTCAAACTACAGAATGATCCATTCGTAGGACAATTAACATTCTTCAGAGTATATTCAGGAACAATTGAAGCTGGAACATATCTATACAACTCATCAACAGGAAAGAAAGAGAGGCTTGGACGTATCGTTAGACTTCAGGCTGATAAAAGAGAGGAGGTAAAGAAAGTTTTTGCTGGAGAGATCGCAGCAGCAGTAGGACTAAAAGATGCACTGACATCTCATACATTCTGTGATGAGAATAAGCCAATTATTCTTGAAAAGATTAAATTCGTTGAACCAGTGGTATCTCTACGTATTGAACCTAAGACTAAAGCAGACCAAGAAAAAATGGGTCTTGCTCTTAAGAAGCTAAGTAATGAGGATCCAACATTTAAGATATCTTCAAATAGCGAGACAGGAGAAACTATCATCTCAGGTATGGGTGAGCTACATCTAGATATCATGGTTGATCGTATGAAGAGAGAGTTTGGTGTAGAAGCTAATGTCGGTAAACCACAGGTAGCATACAGAGAAACTATCATGGGTACAGCTGAAGCTGAGCATAAATACATCAAGCAATCTGGAGGTAAGGGTCAATACGGTCACGTAAAGATCAATATCAAACCTATGGAAAAGCTAGTTGAAGGAGAAAAGATTCCAAAGAATGTTAGTAGATATGATGACTTCGAATTCATTGACTCAATCAAGGGAGGAGTTATTCCAAATGAATTTATCCCAGCAGTAGAGAAGGGAGTACATGAAGCAATGGATCGAGGTATAGTAGCTGGATTTAGAATGGTTAATGTAAGTTGTGAACTAACATTCGGTTCATACCACGATGTGGACTCATCTGAAATTGCTTACAAGATCGCTGGATCACAAGCTTTCCAGGAAGCTGCAAAGCGTGCAAAGCCTGTTATTCTAGAGCCTATCATGAAAGTTGAAGTCCTATTCCCAGATAAGTTTATGGGAGATGTTACTGGAAGTATTTCATCTAAGAGAGGAACAATCGAAGAGATGACAGAGAGAGGACAGGCAAAGGTTCTACATGCTATGGTCCCTCTATCAGAAATGTTCGGATACACTACACAGTTACGTTCTATGACTTCAGGACAAGGTTCAGCAACTATGGAATTCGATCACTATGAAGTAGTTCCAAAGAACGTTGAAGCAACTATTATTGAGGCAAGGAAGTAGTTATACACTGTTTTAAAGGTTAAATAGGGGATATAATTTGCACATGAAAAAATATATTATTTTATGTGCAAGTTTTATCGTGTTTACTCCTTTTGTGATATATGCACATGATACAGATATACCTCATATTGAAGATCAGACAGCTGCAGTACTAGCTCCCTCAGTGATACAACCGGGTGGTTCATCTGAATTATCAAAACAGGTAGAGCAAGTTCGCATGTACAACTCCCTTCTTTTGAGGTATGCAAAGAACGCTGCTGTAGATACACAGACTGAATCATATCTTATTGATATTGCAAAAAAGAGGAAGGATATAATGAAGGTTTTGATTAGGAAGTCACCTGTTAATTTCATAAATAGCTCACTATCGACTTCTAACCGAAATACTATGCCATCTGGTGTGCAGGCATATATAGAGAAGAGAGAAATTCTCAGAGGAAATTTAGTTACTCTACATATAGATGACTTTGAGGATACAGAAAATTCTAAATTTATCTATAATCTAAATGTAGGTAGTAAGGAGTACGAAGTTTTAAGCGTAAGTAAATTAGCTGATAGGAGAGGTGGTCCCTCTAGTGTATCTGGAATAACATTAGATAATATCATTATGCTTGAGACGGGCGATAATGGGATCATACAGAGTGTCACTCAAGGAACAGAGGCAATTGGAGAGCAAAGAATGCTCGTTTTGTTAGTGGATATGTTAAATAATGAGAGTTCAGTTACTATTGAACAAGCAAATGAAAAGATATTTGGACAATCAAGTCTTTTTCAAAAATTCTATAAAGATCAATCTTACGGAAAAGCATGGTTCACTGGTAAGGTGTATAAAATTTCACTAAATAGAAGTGTTGGCTCTGGTTGTGGTAGTGACGTATCTATAAGTGATCATGACGTTTTGTCTGAAATTCAAAAGCAGGAAATAGATCTATCGAAATACGATAGAGTATTGTTCATGCCTCCAGTCGGATACTGTTCAGAGGTGGGGAAGAGCGACCTGGTTTTAAATGGTAAATTGTATAAGTTATCACAGTCTTGGGTCGGTTTTAATTCTCTTAATTATGGGTCAGTAAGTAAGACTCTTTTACACGAAATAGGACATGCACTGGGTGTGATGCATGCCAATTTATTGTTGTGTGATACGGCATGCAAGCATATTGAGTATGGTAATGTGTTTGATATTATGGGATTCGGTATTGGAAGTTTCAACGCTTTATATAAGGAACAACTCGGATGGCTTACAGATAATGATTTTCTTAAAATAACATCTAATGGCGACTATTCAATTGGATTTTTAGAATCTAAATCTGGAATTAAAGCAGCTAAAGTCATTAATCCGATTGTCGGGTTAGATTCTATATCATACTTAGAGCGAAGATCTAAGGAGAATCGTTATTTCGAATCAGAGGCTTTGGATGAGGGAGGTAATCTACTGCTGAATATCCCTAGGGATACTTCGCGTATAAAAACATCAGATCCTTGGCTCATAGATATGAATCCATCAGATGAGTACTCTTTAGGGTTGGGTAAGAAGTTTGATTTTAAATCTAGAGGTGTAACTATCGGCCCAGTGCAATTAATAGATGAAGAAAAAAAGACAACAAAGTTTAGTATAAATTTCTCTAAACCATCATGCGATTCAATTCCTCCAGTTATCGTTAATGACAGTACTGATAGCTCAATAAAAGGGATACCTGTTGCTCAAGGGGGTATCTTGTATATAAACTTTAATGTCATGAATGCTACACTGTGCAAGTCAGAAACAACTTTTACGCTAGACTTCCTAGATCTGCCTGCAGGTTGGACCGTAGTAGATAGTTCTCCAAAGAATGTTAAGATGATTGCTAATGGCTACTATAGCTTCTATGCCAAAATTAAAGTCCCGGAAGATGATCCTAGTAGAAGCTTCTCTTTCCGAGCATCTATTAAGGATATAAGTAATAATACATCCTCAGTAGAGTATATAGGTGTTAGGGTTATAGAGAGACCAAATATACTCTCTGTTAATTTAGACAGACCAGAAACAGTAGAAGATAAACCAAATTACTTTATAGCCGGCGACCCGATAATTATTAGAACCAACTTAAAACCATCTGACGTTACTATGGGGAGTGTAAATGCTACCATAGAAACACTTGATGGTAGTTTTGTCGGAGGACCAAAAGATAATGCTTCTGAGTATTCAGATGGAAATATTAGTATGAAACTACCCTCAAATCTTAAGAATGGTAAATATAATATTGTTGTTCAGGCTCAAGGGACAGTATCTAAGCCGTATCTTATAAATGTGAGAACAAACTCTAATTTTATTGAACCAACAATTAATATTAATACAGGTGATCTAAAACTAGTTTATGATAATAATGCTGAGGTATTGCAATATAGTCTCACATTTAAAATAAAGGCTGGATCTGAAGATCTATTCTTAGCTAAGGATTATTCATTAGAACTTTTTCTGATGAATTCCGTAAGGTCCCTGCAGGGAAACTTTGAAAGTGTACTTATGACGGCCAAAGATGATGTTGTGACTAAAAAAGATCGATATGGATACGATAATTACTTCATACCAAAGAATTCAGAAGTGAGTTTTGGTGTGATTGCTAAAACAAAAACACGACAGATGTTTGCGGGTGCATACGCTGCCTTTGTTAATAGTGTATATTTGAAGAAAGATCTAAGTTCTGATTCCTACCCGTTTAATATTGGTAAGTTTGTGGGTAATTATCAGAATATAATTGGCGAAGTATCTCCATATATTATTGATTCTAGCACTAAGACATTAAATAACGGTGAGGTATGGAATATACAGGGAAATAAGCTATCGGGATCATTTATATGGATTGATGGTAAAGATTATTCTTCAATTCCAATTTCAATCTCGAATGATGGTAAGAAAGCATCAATCGGGCCAATGCCAGAAACACTCCTATCGGGTAGCCATATTTTGGTTCTAAAAAATCCGAATACGGGTGATAGTAATATTATTCGTTTCGTATACTCAAATTCAAGCCGACCTAGTATTCCTGGTCAGTCTATTACTCCAAACACATCTAAGATTAAGTCTGGTAATACATTGTCATTAAATCTAAGTTATCCTACAAATACAACAAAGGCGGTTATAGTGGTCTCATGTCCTAAGAGTGTTACTATCGATTCACCTAATCAATGCGGGACAACAATAGATGTTACATCTAAGAAGACATATCAATTAGTGTTAAGAAACAAGGATTTTAATTCTAATCTAGTGACTATAAACTACTATGTATATTTGGATAATAAACCAGAATATGCAAATGGTTTAGTTATCGGTGTGAGTGTTGAACCAATTATCAATACATTTAAAAGTATTCCAGCACCTAAACCAGCGAAGCCGGCAGAGACTACCTATGTAGAGAAAAATACCATAGCAGAAGGGGTAAAAGAGTATATAGAATTTACCTCCGCGGCACTAAATTCTTATAATGGTATCTGGAAGGCTATTCTCTTGGGAATTCTTCGTTAAGTTCGTCTGATTCATAAAAACTTTGAGCAAGACCACCGAAACTGTAGGTGGTTTTGTCTATTTCAATCTCTGCACCACCCAAAAGGGGATTATTATGTGGTTTAGAGTTATTAAAACCAATATTGTATATAGTAGCTATGATTCCAGGCTGATTACTAATAGGAAAACCGGCATTATCCCACTGTTTTTCAATCTGCTTAATGAATATGGCTCCATAGAGATAAGAATAGTATCGATTCTTGTCATCAGTCATTCTCTCAAACCTCTCACTATCAGGATCACTAGTTGTAAAATCCAATACATTTTCAAATTTCTTGCCTAAATACCATACAGAATTAGTGTCTTTTAAATTCTCCTCAATTTTCCGTGCCGTGTCCTGCTTGATACCCATAACCCCCCATGAAAACTGATTCTGATTACCCAGAATCTTTAAAGGAGCAAATATTTGTTTATAAATCTCTCTTTCAGAGAAGAAAAGTCGCATTTGCTCAACAACTAATGGGGTTACAATAATACGAGAGGGGACACCAGTCTCTTTTGAAACCCTATAAATTACATCTTTGTCCTTAGCGATAGCAACCTTCAACGTCTGCCACTCTTCAGTGCTAATCCAGTCAGCATTTTTAAGTTGTTCTTTGAAATATCCGCGTTGGTTATCAATTACACCTTTAGTATTAGTCCAACCCATACTTACAGAAACATAACCAACGACTAAGACAAAGCCAATTAATGCAAAGGTATATACAATTACTTTAAAAAGTTTATCCATTTACAATAACTATATCATATTGATAGTTGTTGATATCTTGGAAAACTAATTATCGATGTAAGGTGGTATTATTAATATAAAATATACAACTCTGTACTAAATATATTAGGTAAATAAATGCAGCCCGCATTGAAGCGGGCTGTAAATGTGAGCTATGCTCACTTGAATAATTCTGCACAAGTTGGGATTTCCACCCAAACCTTTGCAATGTCTCGGAGGTTCGAGTATTTGCTGTTGAGAACTATCCATTTTTGGCAGTCAGGCAGCTTCTTGATCTCAGCTACCAACTGCTCGAGTCTTCCTACCACTTTCTTTTTTAAGGTTTCCCTATCCGTCGTGAGCGGGTCACAACGGAAGTGTTTAATGCATAGGAATCTGTCCCATTGCATCTTCCAGAACAAACCACCCATTCGATCACCGTACTCCATCATTCTCTCCAACCGGGTGAAGATGAAATAAAGAAGGACGGCAATGATTGCAGTCAGGATGATGTATCCTGTGATGACCACCCACTCAGTCCCGCTGATCGGGATTAGATAGAGTGCGAATCCCAACAGTGCTAAAAGCCATGTTGGAGCTTCTACTTTTAATGAGCTAAAGCGCAGCTCAATGCTTTTCGAAGCCTTTACTTCGTCAGCATGTTCAACACCGTTTTTCCTGAGGTAATACCCCAGGTTGTGCGTTGTCGTTTTCATACCTGACATATACATATCACATATTGTTATCTATGTCAATAGTATTACAATTTCTAATCAATTCTTAATCCAAAAGGTTGACTTCAAAACACATGCTATGCTACTATAGCGAGTACGCGTTTTTGCGTTGGTGTTTCTGCTACTCTTAGTATTTAATCAATTTTATTAATAAATTTATATAATTTATGGCACAAGATTTTAATCGTTCAAAGCCCCATGTTAACGTAGGTACTATCGGACACGTTGACCACGGTAAGACTACTCTTACAACATCTATTCTAGCTGTTCAGGCTAAGGATGGTTTGGCTCAATTAAAGGCATACGCTGATATTGCAAAGGGAGGAACTGTTCGAGACGCTACTAAGGTGGTGACTATCTCTCTTGCACACGTAGAGTATGAATCTGATACTCGTCATTATGCTCATATTGATGCTCCAGGTCACGCAGACTATATAAAGAACATGATTACAGGTGCCGCTCAGATGGACGGTGCTATTCTAGTAGTATCTGCACTTGATGGAGTTATGCCACAGACTCGTGAGCATATTCTTCTAGCTAAGCAAGTTGGTGTGCCTCAAATTGTAGTTTTCCTAAACAAGTGCGATATGGTTGCTGAATCAGATCTTCTAGATCTAGTTGAGGAAGAAGTACGTGATCTTCTAACAAAGAACGGCTTTGATGGTAAGGGTGCTCCAGTTATAAGAGGTTCAGCTCTAAAGGCTCTAGAAGGAGACCCAGCTTGGGTTGCTAAGATCAAGGATCTTATGAAGGCTCTAGATACATATATCCCTATGCCAGTTCGAGAAGTTGATAAGCCATTCCTAATGCCTATCGAAGACATCTTCTCAATTGAAGGAAGAGGAACTGTAGTAACAGGACGTATTGAAAGGGGTATGGTAAAGGTTGGAGAGGAAGTTGAAATCATTGGTTTCAAGGATACTTCAAAGACAACTATTACTGGTATCGAAATGTTCAATAAGTCTCTAAAGGAGGGTATTGCTGGAGACAACGCTGGTCTTCTACTAAGAGGTACAGGAAAGGATGATGTTACTCGTGGTATGGTTCTTGCAAAGACAGGATCAGTTAAGCCTCATACAGAGTTTGAATCAGAAGTTTACATCCTAAAGAAGGAAGAGGGAGGACGACATACTCCATTCTTTACAGGATATAAGCCTCAGTTCTACATAAGAACAACTGACGTTACAGGAGAAGTAACACTAGCTACAGGAGTAGAAATGGTTATGCCAGGAGATACAGTTACATTCAAGGTAAAGCTTGTGGCACCAGTTGCTCTAGAGGATAAGATGAGATTCGCTATTCGTGAAGGAGGTAAGACTGTAGGTGCAGGAGTTGTAACTAAGATTGTTGCATAATAAATATATGGCTACTGCTACTTTAAAAACAAAAAAGACTTTGAAACCTAAGGTAGCTCGGGAAGCTAATGAAGGTGATATTGCAAAGCTAAGAATTCGTGTACGTGCATACGAACACAAGATTCTTGATGCATCACTAAAGCAAATAATGGATACAGCAATCCGTTATGATGTTAAATTCTTTGGACCAATTCCACTTCCAACTGAGATAAAAAAATATACAGTTAACCGTGCTTCATTCGTATTTAAGAATGCACGTGAACAGTTTGAGATGAGAGTTCATAAGAGACTTATAGATATTCTGAATCCAAATCAGAAGATTATAGAAGCTCTTACCAACCTTTCTCTTCCATCTGGAGTAAATATAGATGTGAAAATGATGTAATACTGTAATTCAAAATACTGCCATGAAATTTATTCTAGGACGAAAACTAAATATGACTCAGATCTTCGATAAAGATGGTCTAGTTCAACCTGTAACAATGATAGAGATATCTCCAGTTACTGTAACTCAAGTTAAAACAAAAGAGACTGATGGGTATACCGCTGTTCAGGTTTCTTCAAAGAAGGCAAAGAAAGAGACAAAAAGAGAATTTAGAATTGATACACCTACACAAAAAGCTGGAGATGTAATTGATCTTAATCAGTTTGCTATTGGTGACGATGTTACCGTCAGTGCAATATCTAAAGGTAAGGGCTTCCAAGGAGTAGTTAAGAGACATGGTTTCGGTGGAGGACCAAGATCACACGGACAAAAGCACTCTGAGCGTGAGCCAGGTTCTATCGGAGGAGGTCTAAGAAACAAGGTTCCAAAGAAAATGAGAATGGCAGGAAGAATGGGTGGAGACAGAATAACAGTAAAGAACCTTAAGGTTGTACATGTTGACTCTGTAGCTAATACACTATATATTTCAGGAGCTGTTCCAGGTAGAAGAGGAACTATAGTTGAGATAACTGCATAATTTAAAATACCATGGATCAAATCGTATACAATCAAAAAGGACAAGAATCTGGAAAAATTAAACTACCAGAGGCTGTGTTTGGACTGTCATGGAATGCCGACCTTGTTCATCAGGTTGTAGTGTCTATGAATTCTTCAGCTCGTCATACTATTGCTAATACAAAGACAAGAGGAGAGGTAAGTGGAGGAGGAAAGAAACCATGGCAGCAGAAGGGTACTGGACGCGCTCGTCACGGATCTACACGTTCTCCTATCTGGGTTGGTGGAGGTATAGCGCACGGACCTCGTGCTGATAAGAACTATGATCGTAAAATAAATAAGAAGGTAAAGACAAAGGCACTTTATACTATTCTCTCAAAGAAACTTAAGGATGGTGAAGTGCTTTTTGTTGATTCAATTTCTTTTGCTAAACCAAAGACAGCTGAAGCTAAATCAACAATAATAGCTTTCTCAAAGATTAAGGGATTTGAAAAGTTTGCTACAAAGCCAAAAAATGTCGCAATAATTAGTCTTGATAAAAAGTCAGCTGAGGTTACAAAGAGTTTTAGAAATCTAGGTAATCTAGAAGTGGAAGAATTCAGAAATATTAATCCCGTATCAATTTTGAATCATAAATATCTAGTGATCGCTAATCCAAAGGAATCCCTTAAGACTTTAGAAAAATAATATGACTACTTTAATTAGACCAAGAATTACAGAAAAAGCAGGTATTATGGGGGAAGCTCATAATGTATACACTTTTGAAGTGTCTAAGAACTCTACAAAAGATACCATAGCAAAAGATATTAAAACTCTTTATAAAGTGGTACCTACAAAGGTTAGAATAATTAATCTTCCAGAAAGACAGGTAATTGTAAGAGGAAAGAAAGGTGTGCAATCAGCTGTAAAGAAGGCTCTTGTATATCTTAAGAAGGGAGATAAGATAAATCTTGCATAACAATAAATATATGAAAAGCTACAGACCAAACACACCATCAAGAAGACATATGACTACGATTCCATATCGTGAGTATATAACAGCTTCTGAACCGTATAAGGCTCTTACAAAGGGTATGAAGAGAGATATGGGTCGAAATGCTTTCGGACGTATTACAGTTAGACATAAGGGAGGTGGAAATAAAAAGCTATACAGAATGGTAGACTTTTCATATGACAAGAAGGATATACCAGCAAGAGTTCTAACAATAGAATATGATCCATTTAGAACAGGATTCATTGCTCTAGTTCTATATGCTGACGGAGAGAGAAGATATGTTCTTGTACCTAAGACAGTAAAGGTTGGCGATAAGTTTATTGTCTCTGAAACTGCTGCTGTTGAAACAGGTAATAGACTACCACTAAAGAAAATCCCAGTTGGTACTTTTGTTTATAATATAGAGATTAAACCTCAAGGCGGTTCAAAACTTGTAAGGTCAGCAGGTTCATTTGCTCAGGTTATCGCAAATGATGCTGGATACACTCACATTAAACTTCCATCTACTGAAGTACGAAAGGTTCATGATAACGCTTGGGCAACAATAGGTACAGTTTCAAATGATGAGAATCGTCTAGTAAATATTGGAAAGGCTGGACGAACACGTTGGCTCGGTATACGACCAACAGTTCGAGGTTCTGCTCAAAACCCAGTGGATCACCCATACGGAGGAGGAGAGCAGAGAACAGGTCGAGGTCTCCGAAGACTGAAGACTCGATGGGGTAAGCCAGCTGGAAAAGGCCAGAAGACACGAACTCCAAAGAAATATTCAAATGTCTTTGTTGTCACACGTCGTCGAGTGGGCAAGAATAAGAACGCAGAGAAGAATGGTTAAGAAGTTCATTAAGTTAATTAAACAGAGGATAGATGAGGTCTTAAAACACTTTTTTCTAGGACTCGATGGTTGACTTTAAGACATATTTTGATTAGTATAAAAAACCAATGTCACGATCACTTTATAAAGGAGCATATGTTGAAGAGAGACTCTTGAAAAAGATCTCCGGAAAGAAACCTACTGAAACTGGGGTTATTAAGACATGGTATAGAAGAAGCCAGATTTCTCCTGAAATGGTGGGCTTCATCTTCGGTGTATATAATGGTCGTCAGCATGTTGATGTTCTTGTTACTGAAGAAATGGTTGGTCATAGACTAGGTGAATTCTCCCCAACAAGAAAGTTCATCAGACATGGAGGTAAGATGCAAAAAGAACTAGAGCTGAAGGCAAAGGAAGCAGAAATTAATGCGGCTAAATCTGCAAAGGAGGCAGTAGCTGCTCCAGCTAAAAAATAATAAATTTTATGATTACCGCTTCACTTACAAATTACAGACAATCACCTAGAAAGGTTCGCAGTGTTGCAAATCTAGTTCGCGGTAAGTCAGTTGATCAAGCATTAAATACTCTAAGCTTCTTAAGTAAGAAGGCGGCTGATCCAATATTTGCACTAATTATGTCTGCAGTTGCTAATGCTAAAAATAATTTTAATATTGAAAAGGAAGGATTAGTTATCAAAGAATTACGTGTAGATGTTGGTCAAACAATGAAGAGAAGAATGCCAAGAGCACGTGGTAATTCATACCCTATAAACAAAAGAAATAGTCATGTAAAACTTGTTCTAGATATGAAACCAGAGAAGAAAGTAAAGGATGTTAAGGCAGTAGTTAAAAAAGAAAAAAAATAATATGTCACACTCAGTACACCCATTTTCACATAGATTAGGAGTTATACGCGATTGGAAGAGCCGCTGGATTGCTCGTGACAAAGGATATAGAACTGCTTTAAAGGCGGATCTAATTATCCGAGAATACTTGGTTAAAGAACTAAGAAATTTTTACCTATCAGATATACAAATTGAAAGAAAGAAAGAGGCCCTTAAGGTTGTAATAAGAAGTTCACGACCAGGAACTATCATTGGAAGAAGTGGAGATGGTATAACAAAACTACACGATAAGATTCTTGCTGTTTTAAAGAAGAAGGGTGTAGACCTATCAGGTCAAGAACTAAAAATTGATATCGAGGAGGTTAGAAATCCTGAATCAAATGCTGCAATTGTTGCTATGATGGTTGCTGAAGGTCTTGAAAAGCGTCTACCTTTCAGAAGAGTACTAAAGCAGACTCTAGAAAAGGTAATTGCTAGTAAGGAGGTAAAGGGGGCAAAGATCAAGCTATCAGGTCGTCTAGGTGGAGCAGAAATGGCTAGAAGAGAAGACCTTAAGAAAGGTCAGATTCCTCTACAGACTCTTCGTGCAGATATAGACTTCGCACGTGAGAAGGCTCATATGACTTATGGTGATATCGGTATAAAGGTCTGGATATACAAAGGTCAGATATTTGAGAAGGATCTTAAGAATATAAAAAACTAACATGTTATTCCCTAAAAAAGTAAAATTTAGAAAGTGGCATACTGGTAGACAGAATGCAAAAAAGCTTGCAACTACTGTTGATACACGTGGAGTTAAGATTTCTTTTGGTTCATACGGACTTAAAGCTCTTAACTATGGAAGACTTTCATCAAATGAAATTGAAGCTGCTCGAAAGGCTATAGCAAAATACGCTACAAAGTCTGGAAAGATCTGGGTACGCGTTTTCCCTGACAGACCATTTACACAAAAGCCTCCAGAGGTTAAGCTAGGAAAAGGAAAGGGAGAACCTATGGGATTCGTTGCTCCCGTAAAGGCAGGCCGTATCCTCTTTGAAATTGACGGAGTTGATGATAAGGTAGCACAAGAGGCCCTAAGATCAGCTGGGACAAAGATCTCTGTTAAAACAAAGATTGTAGGTAGAAATATGATGTAATAAACATATATGAAAGAATATAAGAACAAAACTCCACAGGAATTAAATAAGATGATCGCTGAGAAGCGAGAGGAGATAAGACATTTCCGATTTGGTACCGCTGGAAGTAAAACAAAGAATGTAAAACTTGCTAGCACAACAAGAAAGGAGATAGCAAGAATGATGACAGAAATATCAATACGAAAACATGCAAAATAAAAATACACAAAAGAATATTGTAGAAAAGGTTCAGAGAAAAACTCTTTCTGGTATTGTTGTATCTGATAAGATGAAGGATACAATAGTAGTTCGTGTTGGTAGATTTGTTAAGAACGCTAAGTATCAAAAATATGTAACTTCACATAAGAAGTACAAAGTACATGATGCTGGTAATACAAAGAAAATAGGAGATAAGGTGACTATCGAATCTTGCCGACCAATGTCAAAAGATAAGTCATTCAGAGTAATTGCATAATATAAATATATGATACAACCACGTTCAATAGTAAATATAACAGATAATTGCGGAGCTAAGATCGGCAGAATTTTCAAAGTACTTGGAAGCTCAAAGAAGCGATACGCTGAAATAGGTGATCTAGTTATCCTATCTGTTCAAAAAGCAGAGCCAAGAAAGGCAATCAAGAAGAAGGATGTTCTACAGGGTGTGGTTGTACGACAGGTAAAGGCATACAGAAGAAAGGATGGATCATACATTCGTTTTGATGAGAATGCAGTTGTCATCCTAGAAAAGGGAAAGAAGGAGCCAATTGCCGGACGTATATTCGGTCCAATACCTCGCGAGCTTTCTGAAAGAGGTTTCCAAACTATTGCGTCTAAAGCACCGGAAATTGTATAAATTTAAATATATGAAAATCAAAAAAGACGACAATGTAATAGTGCTAGCAGGAAAGGATAAGGGTAAGACTGGAAAGGTTATAAAGGCTATGCCAAAACTAAACAGAGTAATAGTTTCTGGTATCAATATGTTTAAGAAAAACCAGCGACCTCGTAAGTCAGGACAGAAGGGACAGGTTATAGAAATAAATGGATCAATTGATGTATCTAATGTAGCGTTAAAGAAATAATATGAAACACACACATACAGAAAAATCTACATTTGAGTTAAACAAAGAGTCTTTCAAGGCTTTGAAAGAGAAGTTTGCTCTAAAGAACCCTATGCAAGCTCCTAGACTTGTTAAGCTGGTTATAAGTACTGGAACAGGTTCAGTTAAGGATAAGAAGAAGATTGAGCTCATTGCAGACCGTCTAGCACGTATAACAGGCCAGAAGCCAGCTCCACGCTCAAGTAAGAAATCAATTGCGTCATTTAAGGTACGACAGGGAGATCTAGTTGGATATCAGATAACTCTAAGAGGAAAGAGAATGTGTGACTTTATTGATAAGCTTGTACACATTGCACTTCCAAGAACAAAGGACTTTAGAGGTATTACAAAGACTGCTGTTGATCAGATGGGGAACTATACACTTGGTATCAAGGAACATACAATATTCCCAGAAACATCAGATGAAGATCTAAAGGATGTATTCGGTTTTGGAATGACTATTGTTACAACATCAAAAGATAAAGCACAGACACTAGCTTTTCTAGAGTATCTGGGATTCCCATTTAAGAAGGAAGAGGTATCAAAGAAGAAATAATTAGCAAAGCCCCGAAAGGGGTTTTTGCTTAATTAAAACCAATACGATTTTTAGGTATTTCTTTTTGAGTGACAAGTGATTTAATCACATCAAATATTTTAGTGATTTGAGTATCATACTTCCTCTCCATTTTTTCTATTTTTTCACTCAGCTTCTTATTATCTGAAAGTATCTCTCTAAGTTTTGTAAATGTCCTTATTATTTGAATGTTTACGTCTATAGCTGTTCTGCTGTTTAATACACTAGATAGCATTGCTACACCTTGCTCGGTAAAAACATAGGGCAAATATTTTATATGTTTACCCGGTTCTAAGGTCACAAATTGTGACCTTAAGTATATTTGTTTCCAGATTTCAGTTTCCTCCTGATTTAATTGGAACATAAAATCACTAGGAAACCTTTCCAAATTTCTTTTTACAGCTTGGTTCAAGACTTTTGTTCTAACACCATAAAGCTCCGCTAAATCCTTATCAAACATTACTTTTCTTCCTCGTATTAGAAAAATCCTATTCACAATCCTTTCATTTGGAATTTCGATTATATTTTGCATTATTGTATAAATTTATTATTAATATCCCAATCCTAGCAAACCACAATAAAATCCATATAAAATTTTGATAAAATCTGGATAAAATCCGGTATTGGGTGATAGATTAAATAAAAAACGATTAGCTATTAGTAGACACTTGCCTAATTTAATCTATTCTGCTAGTATATCCTCACGTTCGAAAAACAAGTGAAAGGCCTAAAAGCCATAGCGATTGGAAGCCCAAGCCATAAAGGCCAAGCTAACCAATCCTCGTTTGTTTATAAGAAATAAAAATGGCAAAGAAATCAACAATAGCAAGATCAAGTAAGGCACCCAAGTTTAAGTCTAGGGTGGTTCGTCGTTGTTTCAGATGTGGTAGAAAGAACGGCTATATGAGAGATTTTGACCTATGTCGTATTTGTTTCAGAGAGTTCGCTAATGAAGGTGTTATCCCAGGTATTAAAAAATCATCATGGTAATAGACCCTATCTCAGATTTCATAACAAGAATTAAGAATGCCTCTGATGCAGGAAAGGCAACAGTTAGTATTCCATATTCAACAGTAAAGGAGAATATCGCCCATGTTCTACTAAAGGGTGGATATATAACAGCTATTGATACAAAGGGTAAGCAGATTGAAAAGACACTTGAGCTTACACTTTCATATATGGGAAATGAACCAAGAGTTCACGGTGTTGATCGCATTTCTAAGACTTCACGAAGAATATATCAAAAGTCAAAAGATATCAGAATGTTTAAGAGTGGTTTCGGAAATCTAGTATTTTCAACTCCAAAGGGTATGCTTCTAGATGTAGATGCAAAGAAATTAAAGGTCGGTGGAGAAGTACTATTTAAAATCTGGTAATACAAATATATGTCAAGAATAGCAAAAAAACCTATAGCAATTCCAGCAAAGACAGAAGTATCATATGCTTCAGGAGTTTTAACAGTTAAGGGTCCACTAGGTGAGATTAAGAAAACTTTTAATACTGATATTTCTATTAAAGTTGAAAATAATGAAATTGCGCTAATCCCGACTCGCCAGTCTCTAGATGTTCTAGCACTTTGGGGAACATACGCTTCACATATTAGAAATATGCTTGAGGGAGTAAACAAGGCTTTTGAAAAGAAACTAATAGTAGAGGGTATTGGATTCAAATCAGATATAAAGGGTAAAGAAATTCACCTAGCACTAGGTTTTTCTCATCCGGTTGTTCGACCGATACCAGATGGACTAAAAGTAACAGCAGAAAAGAATGTGATAACTGTATCAGGTATAGATTCAGAAGCTGTGGGTCAGTTTACAGCACAGATACGTGCTTTGAAGAAGCCTGAACCATATAAGGGTAAAGGTATTCGATACAGTGATGAAGTCATCAGACGTAAGCAGGGTAAGAAGTCTGTATAATAATTAAAAATATGAATACAAGTAAACAAAAACAATTAAAGATTGAAAGACGACATAAGAAGATCCGCTCAACACTGAGTGGTACTGCAGAGCGTCCTCGTCTTTCTGTATTCAAATCTAATAAATTTCTATACGCTCAACTAATTGATGATACAAAGGGTAATACTCTTGCTCAAGCAACTTCAAATGACGCTAAGACTGTAGGTATCGATATTGCAAAAAAGGCAAAAGCACTTAAGATAGATAAAGTAGTTTTTGATCGAGGAGGTTACCTATATACAGGTAAGATTAAATCAATTGCAGATAGTGCAAGAGAGGGAGGACTCAATTTTTAATATAAACATATGGAACCAGAAATCAATACAATTTCACAGACTGTACCAGTAACTCCAGAAACAACTGAAGCTCCTGCTAATAAACCTTCATTTAGAGATTCTCGACCACCACGTGGAGGAAGACGACCACAGAGAGAAACAAAGGAGAGAGTTAAGCCAGAATTTGATACAAGGATCATCGCTATTCGTCGAGTAACTCGAGTTGCTTCAGGGGGACGAAGATTTACATTCTCAGTTGCTGTTGTATCTGGAGATCGAAAGGGTAAGGTTGGTGTAGGTCTTGGAAAAGCAGGAGATACTTCATTAGCTATTGATAAGGCTACAAGAAATGCAAAGAAGAATATGATTAAGGTGACTCTTTCTCCAGCTATGGTAATTCCTCATATGGTTGAAGCCAAGTACTCAAGTGCAAGAGTTATGATCATGCCAGCACGTGGTCGTGGAGTGGTGGCTGGAAGTGCTGTTAGAAACGTTATTGAACTTGCTGGTATAAAGGATGTTTGTGCAAAGCTCCTTTCAGGAAGTAAGAATAAGTTAAATATCGCACGCGCAACTGTTACAGCTTTACAGAAACTCTCAAAACACCCTCGTACTCTTAAGGAGGATAATAAATAAAATATATGCAATTACATAATCTAGTTCCAAAGACAAAGAATAAGAAGACAATGCTCGTAGGCCGTGGAGGCAAGCGAGGTAAGACTTCTGGTAGAGGAGGTAAGGGACAAACAGCACGTGCTGGTAATAAAAAGCGCCCAGAGCTAAGAGATTTTATTAAGAGAATTCCAAAGCTAAGAGGACGTGGTGTAAATCAAAACAAAAGTATTATCACAAGACCAATTATTGTGAATCTTGATATGGTTGAGGCAGTATTTGAGTCAGGATCAATAATTTCTCCAGCAACTCTAATTGAGAAAAAGACTATTTCCACTCTTGATGGTAAAATACCTGTAGTTAAGATATTAGGTTCTGGTGATATTACAAAGAAATTTAATATTGAAAATTGCTTGATATCTAAACAGGCAAAGGAGAAGGTAGAGAAGGCAGGTGGTTCAGTAAAGGTTCTAGCTAAATAGATAATATAAAATAATAAAATGAAAAAATTTCTCGAAAAAATAACTATAGTGTTTCGGGACGAGACTCTTCGTAAGCGAATAGCGTTTACAATCGGAGCACTTATAGTTTTCCGTCTTCTTGCTGCTATACCCATGCCAGGTATCGACGCTCTAAGTCTAAGTAGACTATTAGCTGGAAATCAGCTACTAGGTTTTCTAGATGTATTTTCTGGAGGTGGAATTTCTAGACTTTCAATTGTTATGTTGGGAGTTGGTCCTTACATTACAGCTTCTATCATTGTTCAGCTTCTAACTATGATGTTCCCAAGTATGAAAGCAATGATGCAAGATGAGGGTGATGCTGGTAGACAGAAACTATCTCAATATTCAAGACTTGTTTCTCTGCCACTAGCACTATTGCAGGCTTTTGCATTCATCAGTCTATTCCAGAGTCAGAATGTAATACCTCACCTAGATGGAATGGTATTGATAGTTAATATAATTGTTATAGCTGCAGGTTCAGTACTATTGATGTGGATTGGTGAATTAATTTCAGAATTCGGAATTGGTAACGGTGTCTCACTTATAATCTTTGCTGGTATAGTTGCTGCATTACCACAAAGAATCTTTCAATTTATCGTTAAGTTTACACCAGATCAGATACCATTTTATGTACTGTTTTTTGTTGTCGCATTGGTAGTTATAGTTGCTGTTGTTGTGGTTACAGAAGCTGAGCGTTCAGTACCAGTAACATATGCAAAACAAGTTAGAGGTAATAGAGTTTATGGTGGAGTATCTACATATCTACCACTTAGACTTAATCAGGCAGGAGTTATTCCAATAATCTTTGCATTATCTATCCTTCTTTTTCCTCAACTTATAGCAAAATTCCTATCAACATCATCAAATGTTATGGTGGCTGATATTGCTTCATCAGTAGCAACTTTCCTAGCAAGTGCTTGGCCTCATGCGATAATATACTTCTTCTTGGTATTTATATTCACATATTTCTATACAGCTGTGACATTTGATCCAAAGCAGATATCTGAGAATCTACAAAAAAGTGGAGCATTCATTCCAGGAGTACGTCCAGGTGAATCAACAATGGAGTATCTTGCAAAGATAGTTACAAGAATCACTCTTGTGGGCGCACTATTCCTAGGCTCAATAGCAGTACTACCTCTAATTATCCAAGCTTTCCAGAATGGTGATCAAACTTTCGCAGTAGGTGGAACAGCTCTATTAATCGTTGTATCTGTAGTTCTCGATCTCTTAAAGAAAGTTGATGCTCAGGTGTCAATGAGAGAGTACTAACTCTAGTTTTATTGTATACTTATACAATGAATCAAAAATCTTTTATCTTCATAGGTAGATCAGGATGTGGAAAGGGTACACAGGCTAAGTTACTTGCGGAATATTTAAAAAAGACAGATCCAGATAGAGAGGTGTTGTATATTCAAACTGGAGAGCAATTCAGAGAGTTCATAAAGGGGCCATCAGATACACAAAAGCTATCAAAAGCTATATATGATGTAGGTGGTCTGCAACCAGAGTTTTTGGCTGTATATATGTGGGCACATGTTCTTGTAGAAAAGTTTACTACAAACGAAAATATTATTATGGATGGAATGCCAAGGAAACTTCATGAAGCTGGGGTTCTGGATTCAATGTTTGAATTCTATAATCTAAAAAAGCCAACAATAATTCATTTAGATATTAGCAAGGATGAGTCAATTGATAGGTTGATGGCTAGAAAGAGAGTTGATGATAACAGGGAAGAAATCTCAAAGAGACTATCATGGTATGAGACTGATGTTGTTCCAGCTATTGAGTATTATAAAAACAACAAGCATTATAAATTCCTACATATTGATGGAAGTCAAAGTATAGAAAATATACACAAAGATATCGTTGGAAAAATATGATAACAATAAAGACAAAGGAAGATATACAGATTTTGAGAGAAGGTGGAAAGAGGCATGCTGTCATTCTAAAGCAGCTAAAGGAATTAGTTAAACCAGGAATCAAGGCGAGTGAAATAAATAACGAAGCAAATAGACTAATTCTTGAGGGTGGTGATACTTCCGCATTTCTTGATTACAAGCCTCATGGTGCTAAGAGACCATTTCCTGCCAGTGTTTGTGTTTCAGTAAATGATGAGATCGTACATGGTATCCCTAATGAGGAGGAAAAGATATTGAAAGACGGAGATATAGTTTCAATTGACCTAGGACTAGTACATAGAGGTCTCATAACTGACGCTGCTATAACAGTGCCTGTTGGTAATATATCTAAAGAACTAGCCAAACTACTAGAAACTACTGAAAAGGCCCTATATGCTGGTATAAAGGCAGCAAAGGGGGGTAAAAAGGTGGGTGATATTGGTGTGGCTATAGAACGCATAGCTGTATCTGGTGGGTTGAGTGTGGTAGATGAACTAGCGGGTCATGGTGTTGGATATAGCGTACACGAAGATCCATTCATACCAAATTACGGAACAGCAGGTACAGGTGAGTCATTAACGCCTGGTATGGTGATTGCGATTGAACCAATTTTTAATTTAGGTAGTAGGCATATTGTTCTTGATAAAGATGGATATACATATAGGACTAAAGACGGTAAACCTAGTGCACATTTTGAACATACAGTTCTGATTACAAAAGGTGAGCCGGAGATTTTAACTGTGATATAATCCAAACATGTCTGAAACACACTTTAAAAAAGAGAGAAGTTTGGTGATTATAAAGCCTGATGGAATACAAAGAAATTTGGTTGGAGAAATAATATCTAGATATGAAAGAGCCGGATTAAAGCTTGTTGCCATGAAAATGATGGTGCCAACGGCTGAGTTAATCGAAAAACACTATACTCTAGATCCAGAGTGGAGAAGAGTGACTGGTGAAAAAACTATAAAAGGATATAAGGATAAGGGACTTGAGCCACCTATAAAAGATCCACTTGAAATAACGAGAATTCTTTTAGAGAGATTGGTTACATATATGACAAGCGGTCCAATCATTCCAATGGTATGGGAGGGTGCTCATTCAGTAGCTATAATAAGAAAATTAACTGGAGGTACTGAACCCCTAACATCTGATGTTGGAACGATACGTGGTGATTATGTTATAGATTCATATCAAATGACAGATAAGGATGGTAGATCACTTAGAAACCTAGTTCACGCATCAGGATCACCAAAGGAGGCAAATGATGAGATTAAGCACTGGTTTACAGAAAAGGAGTTGATTGGATATACACATATTCAAGAAAGGATTCTCTATGACGTGAATCTAGACGGACTTTTGGAATAGTGTCTAAACTATATTTAGTATTGTATTTGAAAGTGATCGTAATATAATTATATTAGGTTACATGAGTATTAACTCTATAACTTTTAATTTGGGAGATTGAGAAGTTTCGCACTTCAATTATGTTGCGCCTTGGCGTTATCATTAAGATCACCCACCTAGTAATTTACTAGGCTTGATACTCTTGTAGCCTATTAAAATCATCTGCCCGAGCAGGTGTTTTTAATTTCTGGTATAATTTCAACGTGAATAACTTTAAGATTTCAGTTTTTACAATTTTTGTCCTAATTCTTCTTTTAGTTTTGCATCTATGGGGTATGGCTGAACATCTATATGTAGAATATTGGTTTTACGATATCATCCTACATTTTCTTGGGGGTGCTGGTGTAGCTGTTTCAATACTGTGTATTTCAAAGTTACTTAATATACGTTCAATCGAAAGAAATACTGTACGTATCATATACCTCACATTTATTGCTGGTATAGCTTGGGAGTTATTTGAACTTTACTATGATATCGCTGGTCATGTATTCGGAACATTAGAATATAATTCAGATACAATTAAAGATTTAATAATGGATTCATTGGGCGGGGCATTTATTGTTTTAATATTTAGAAAAAAATGAGTATTGATATAACATTTTGTAGCGGGGTAGGTAGCGTGACTGGCGCTAATTTTCTTCTGGAACTTTCTAATACAAAAATATTAGTTGATTGTGGACTTATTCAAGGAGAAAAAACTGCACAAGCTGAAAATCGCTTAGATTTTCCGTATAAACCAGAGGAAATTGATATTTTGTTTATTACTCATGCACATCTAGATCATGTGGGGCGTATTGCTAAACTAGTTAAGGATGGTTTCAAGGGTGTCATATATTCAACACCTGAAACTTTTGCTCTTGCACAGCTCATCATGGAAGATGCCCTGGGTCTATTAACTAGAGAGTCTATAAATGAAGGTGTACTACCAATTTATGAAGAAAGAGATGTAAAAAAAGCATTTTCTCTTTGGCAAACTATCCCATATCATGAAGATAGAATATTTCCACAAGGATTCTCCGTGTATTTAAAGGATGCGGGCCATATTCTAGGTTCATCGATGATTATATTTAATTATGAGAACAAAAAAATAGTTTTCACAGGAGATTTAGGTAATTCACCAACACCAATACTTAGAGATACTGAAAGTATTGAGGGAGCTGATTATGTAATTATGGAAAGCGTGTATGGTGATCGTAATCACGAACCTAAAGATGAGAGGAGGAATAAACTACAAAATGTAATTTTGGATACAATATCCAGACAGGGAACTCTAATTATTCCAGCTTTTTCACTAGAAAGAACGCAGGTAATTTTATATGAAATAAACAAACTTGTAGAATCAAAGATGATACCAGTAATTCCGGTATTTGTAGACTCACCACTGGCAACAAAAGTAACAGAAATATATAAAGAAAGTACCAACTTATTTAATGAGCGTGCACAGAAGGAGATTAGAGAGGGAGACGATATTTTTAATTTTCCAAAGCTATCGTTTACTGTTAATGCACAGGAATCTAAAGCAATAGATCATGCAAAGTCACCAAAGATTATTATTGCTGGTTCAGGAATGTCAGTTGGTGGTAGGGTTATACACCATGAAGAAATATATTTAAGTGATCCAAAAAATACTGTACTTCTTGTCGGATATCAAACACTAGGATCTGTCGGTAGATACTTAATGGATGGTTCAAAGAAGGTAAAAATACATCAAAACGAAGTTAAGGTTAATGCAAAGATCGAATCAATACTTGGGTATTCATCACATAAGGATTCAGACCACCTAGTTGAATTTATTGCCACAGCAGAGAAAACTGTAAAGAAAGTTTTTGTGGTGATGGGGGAGCCAAAGGCCTCACTATTTCTAGTGCAAAAAATCCGAGATAATCTCGGATTTAATGCTCTGTATCCAGAGAGGGTAAAAAAATATCGTCTAGACTAAACAACCTTCTTCACAATAGCTTCAAAAGACTTTGGATTCTCTAATGCAAGAGTTGCAAGAGCTTTACGATCAATAGCTATATTAGCTTTCTTTAGATTACCCATGAACTTACTGTATGAGTACTTAGGATCAATATTTCTTAGTGCAGCGTTGATTCTAACATTCCATAGTCTTCTAAAATCACCCTTCTTGTCTCGTCTATGAGCAAAGGCATATGCACCAGCGTGTGAAATAGCTTCATAAGCATTTCTCTCTGTCTTACTTCGTCTAAAACGATAGCCTTTTACTTGGCTCAGTATTTTCTTTCTTGTCTTTAGTGCATGTACTCCTTTCTTTACTCTTGTCATATAATTATTGTTACTTTATTTATGCGTTAATTAAAAATCTACTCTTCTCCTTTGCTGTCATATGAAATGGAGTTGAACGCTTCTTTGCTAGCTGAGAACGTCTACTCTCCTTTGAATTGAAGTGATTCTGGCCTGTTGAACGAGCAAGAATCTTTCCATTTCTTGTTATCTTTAGTCTTTTTAAAAATGATTTATTTGTTTTCATAATATTTTACTTACTTTTTTCGATTATTGCTGACAATCCTTTCAACCCTTTTGTTGGTGGGCTCACTATCTTATATTCAGTGGTTATGAGCTTAAATATACGTTCCATTCTTTCCTTATGGAAATTGATATCCATATACTTTGATCGTCCGATAAGATAAAGGTCAATTTTAACTCTATGACCTTCATTTAGCCATTCTGAGGCTTTCTTGGCTTTTAGCTCTAGATCATGGTCTCCTGTACCGATTTTGACCTGAATATTCTTCAAATCAGAGGTCTGTGTACGAGATTTTGCCACCCTTTGCTTCTTCTTTTCGTCGTATTGAAATTTACCATAATCCATGATTTTTGCAATAGGGGGGACGGCATTTGGGGATATTTCAATTAAATCAAGATTTCTAGCCTTAGCTTCATCAATAGCGTTAGCCAGAGGAAGAACACCAAGGTTCTTACCATCCTCTGTTATAACCCTTAATTCAGGGGCCTTTATATAATTATTGATTCTTACTCGAGTATTGCTCAAAGTCCTATATTTATAGCATTATTTTATTAATATGACAATACTACATGAAGTCTCTAAGAAATCTAGCAAAAAAACCAACAATTTTTTCAAATCTATATCTATTATTCCATTGTTCAATGTTAACCTCCTCAGCATTTAAAAGATCTTGTACAAAATGTACAGATAGTTCCTTTGCAAACAGAGTATTACTGCTAACAATATTGGCTTCAAAGTTGTATAGCAAACTAGCTGTATCTAGGTTAAGTGTACCAATCGTTGACCATGTATCATCAATGATAATCGTCTTGTTATGTATCATTTCTCCCTTATGAAGGAATATTTTTATACCAGACTTTAACATCTGAGCAAAAAAAGATCGACTACATAGATCAACTATAGGGTGATCACTCGACTCTGGTACAATCATCTTGATATTTACACCTCTTTTAGCTGCCGCACGTAATACTCTAGATAAGTGTCTTGTAGGTACAAAATATGGGGTTGTTATGTATATATGTTTCTTGGCATTTCTAATGGCATCAATGATTTCACTATACAAATGTCTTTTGTTTGGTACTGGATAGTTGGATATATACCTGAATTCTTTGTTACTTGGCTCATTACGAACAATCCCAATCTTTTTACCTCGCGCTCGTCTCCACATTCTTTCAAAACCCATTTCCATTTCCTTAACAACCTCACCTTCAATTTTTACTACTGTATCCCTCCAGTTGACCATTTCATCTGAAACACAGATGCTCCCTGTAAACCCAATTTTACTGTCGATAATTAAAGTCCTTTTGTGATTCCTGAAATACCAAGATTTATAGTTATGAACTTTTAATATACTCGGAAAGAGGGTTTTAAAAAATATTAGTTCAATATTATTACGTTTTAATTCCTCAGCAATACTTGAACCATAGAAACTAAAACTACCAGCAGCATCCCACAAGAAGCGTACTTTCACACCCTCCTTTGCCTTTTTAATACATACATCTATAAACTTTCTACCAATTTCGTTTGTGATAAAAATAAATTGTTCAAGATCGATGCTTGTCTCCGCTGATTCACAGGCCTCAAGCATTGCATTCCACCCAGCATCGTTTGTTGTATAGAAACGCCATTCTGTACTATCTGAGTCTTTGTTCATAAATATAGTATAATATAGATATGGAAAATGTAACATTGCTAATAGCTGCCGGAATATTCTATCTGCTTTTTTTCGGTCCACATACAAAGACAAAAGAGAAGAAGGATGATAAGAAGGGTGGGGATAAGAAAAAATAATAGATATTTTATAGTGTTATACATGCTATACTAATATGCATGATCTCAAATAAAGAAAGAGTCGGTATACTAATTTTATTATTCATAATTGCATTAAGTGGCGCATATATTTCAAAGAGAATTTTTGTAAAACAAAGCACCGATCAGCACGTCACTTTTGAAGAGTCATATAGACCTTCTTTTTTTGAAAATATTCTATCAAGTTTAAATCTTGCAAGTGCATATACATCACTTGAAGGTGGTATAACGGGAAGAGTGCCGTATGTAGAAGTTATGCAACACGATGATGTTGCGCAATTAAGTTCTGCAGATGCAGGCAAGGCTCGTAAAGACTTTGTGCCAGATTATGCAAAAATAGCTAGTGTGGCAGCAAGGGCAAGTGGTAAATGGAGTGAAGTTTTTAATGGATATAATTTCAGTTCAGATACAATCGTTCTAATACCAGAGGGTATTAATATTATTTATGATGTTGAATCAGTAGATTCTATAAAAGGAATAGCTATAAAGGGTAAGTTCTCACTTGATCCTTCTAGAAACGTTTCTATTAAAGTTGGTACCATCATTCTATACCCAGGTGCGAGCTATGAGGATAAGCCTATAAGTTCGGTAAATCATAAAATCACTTTCTCAGGATCAATTGATAAAACCATTGATCCATTTCAAATGACTATGGGTCTAATTACTTTCGGTGGGGATGTTGATATACAAGGTAAGGTAGTTGATACATATGCCAAGATTATATCCGCAAGTGGAAGCACAATAGTTGTCGATAATGCTTCGGGTTGGAAGAGTGGTGACTCCATTATCCTTTACGAGGGTCCAAATGCAAAAGTACTAAATTTGAAGCAGCAAATAATTAAGATCTCCTCAATCCAAGGTAATCAGATTAGTCTAGCTGAACCGATTAGAATCACACCTTCAAGATTTGTGGTTATGGCAAGTAGAAATATAGTTTTTAGAAGTGATAGTACGGGTGATAGGGGACAAATGATGTTTTTGGCCAATACGACTGTAGATGTAAAAAATATAGCTATGGTTGATTTGGGGAGAACCACAACTAGTGTAACGGTAAATGCTAAAAAGGCTGGAGATACATATACTCCTGGTGAAAATCAAATAGGTAGGTATCCTTTTCATGCACACCACCTACAGAGTAAATTCACAATAGAGGGCAGTGTTGTTTATGGAGAAAGAAATGAGCAAGTCTTTGCTTATTCAGATAATTCAAGACGAGTCATTAATAGTACTCAGTTATCAGTCTATGTATATACTAGTCAGGATCCGATAACAGATGGTCAGATGGATCCAGTTATTTGGCCTACAGCACATGACGTCGTCGCATCTTCAAATGGACGCTGGTGGTTTCTATATAACGCCACTGGTGAATTCCCAGCTCCAAGTGTAGAGGCGACAGGTTTTGCACCGTATAAAACAAGAATAGGTGATGGGGGGAATGTAGAAACTCTTCGTACTAACGGTGAATGGGTCAAAACTGGTTGGATAAAATATAAGGCAGTAGTTAAAGACGGTACTATATATGGTGATGGAAATGTTAATACAGGTATAAGGGTTATAAGTATACCACTAGGTTCTCCTAGATGGGGAATAGTAAATCATAATAGTTTTGGTGATGTGGTGAATAATGTTGTTATTGGTGCTGAAGGCTCAGGTATTACAACTGAAGAGGGTATGGAGTTTGGTAAGATCGATTCAAATCTTGTGGTTGGCTTGGGTGGAGGAACTGGACAAGATGATGACCTTCGATGGTGGGGCTTTGGTTTAAAAAAAGTAGATTTAGGTTATGGAGGTCATGCGTACTGGCATGCAGCTATGTTGTTTGATTTTACAAATAATGTGGCTGATGGATTCTTTAGATTTGGTACTTTCACTTTCTATCATCCGTACGATATAAACGGTGCAGTACCATCAATTAATAATGCAAATCAATTCAAATTCCCAAGTATACCAGGTATGCCACAGGAACTAGCTGGATTTAAAGGGTTCGTAAATGGTATTCGAAAGATGGATAACAATATTTCTTATGCTGAGACCGGACATGATGCAGCTGGTCTAACCCTTATCAATGTCGGTCCTTCAGATATTGAAACTTCTGATCCTCATACAATCATATCTAATTTTACCCTGTACCATAAAGGTGTGACGCTCATAGGTAGTACGCCAATAGTTTTTAAAGGATTTAAATTGTACGGAGATGGTAAGGGTGTGGGTATATATTCAAATAATTCAATATTGTCAGTGGTTGATAGCCAAATCAAAAACTTTTCTGACGGTCTTGTTTACGGACGTCATCCAGTAGTTATTACAGATTCTGTTATTGATAATGTAAAAGTTAATCCAAATAGTCCTGCAAAAATCTACTACGATACAGCCGCACAGCGTAAAGATAGGATGGCAAAGAATCTAGATTTGTATACTAAAGAGGCATTGAAAGCTAATAAGGATGCAGAATATGTTGCTGTATTGGATCATGATAATGTAAAAAGTCCGGTGGGTATGGATAAATCTGCTGTAGGATGGGCAACAATAAATATTGATCGAGTAAATCAGACTGTGGTTTTCAAGTGGGATATACAAAATGGGCAATATCCATTACAAAATATTGATGTACTTGTACCGTCAAAGGATAAGGGAATACCATCTGTCACACCTGACAAACTCAAAAGAGTATTTCTAGTTGCAGATGGGAAGCTTGGGTATAGTGGCACATATGTCGTAACGAAATATGATATTGAATCGGGAAGATATTTCCCAGGTAAGTACGAGAGTGTAAAGCCGATTACTTTCGAGGAATTTATAAGTAACTTGAATAAAGGTTTGGTAGAGGTTCGACTCATAACTAGCCATATAGCTTTTGTGGATCTTGGTATTTGGACAGAAGCGATGGGAAACTTCTCTGTTGTTAAGAAGGTGCAGACAATTGATGAAGCTAAGCCTGTAGAAACATCAAGTTTGGATAATAATCAAGCTCCTGTATCTGTGGGACAGGTACCAAAATCTACAGACTCAGTTCCAGCTGGTACTGTTGTCGATTCACAATCAAATGGTACAACGAATTCAGTTCAGAGAGTTGTTTCTGTAGAGAATAAACCAGTGGTTGATACAACAAAAAACAATCCAACGACTTCCGGTTCATATTATGTAAAAGCAATAAATGGTTTCACTATTCAAGGTGGTGATCCAACACTATCAGCTTCAAAAATTAGTGGTAGTGAGGATAAGGCATCAGCTAGTACGTATTCCCCAGGTTCATATAACGGGAATTCAAATGACTGGGCATGGGATGTAACTATCAATACACCAGTTGGAAGGAAGATATATCAAATAATGATTACTGATGGCGAGAATACTTGGGCTACAAATCAAGACATATATTGGCCTTTGGTTGCATTTAAATCAGGTTCACAAATGCATGCAACTAGATCAGATCCATTTACATATACAGATGATGGTGTAAATAAATATGTGTTGTATGGTCAGCAAAGAAGTGCTACATACAAACCAGTAAAGATTGCTATACAGTTTGACCAAGGTGATCAAATTATTCTAAATGAGGTTAAGTAGGTATATCGATTCTTGACTTTGCTTCCTTTATCTATAAACTTAAAGAGGCTTTTGTTGGAAAACTGAAAATTAAGCGTGAACACTGAAAAAATACTTGTTCCTTTGGTCAATCAGAACCCAGAGGAGCACGGTTTGATGGTAGTTTTGAACAACCTGGTAGCATACCTTGACGACTCGGAAATACCCATTGTGAGGGTTCATAGGGAACTCAATACTGGCGACTTCAATCTTAGGAGCGCCAGGAGAGAAAAACCTGATATACCCACACAGTATGAGTTCAGGACCATGCCTGATTTCCAGGTTAAGCTCTGGCTCAATATCTACCTGGTCATGGTAGATCCAACTGGTAGTTCTTTTGTTTTTACCCCAAAGCAGACCGCATATCTGTATGCGGAGGCTAACAATCCACTCTTCACATCCAGGCTCAGGCTTTTTGCAGAGCAGGTAGTGAGTACGATAAAGCTAGCGGCAAACAGCGTCGTACCAGTAGGGGATGTAATGATTGGAGATGAGGGGAGTATGGTGCTCGATCAGGCCTTTGGGCTTGGATCGGTACAATACTCGACAAAGCAGATCATGGGCCGTCGATTTGTCGAAGATCGAACCCATCGTGACCCAGCGTCACTCAGGCGGTTCTTAACGCCTGAAGAATACGTAATCTACCTCAGGCGTTTGAGGGAGAAAGCGTAAGCAAGCCACCGGATGGACGAGTTCCTTCCGGTGGTGTTTTGTTTGATGTAAGAGATTACATCCTGGAAAAACATAAATAATTAGTCATGTCTATGGGTAAAAACTAAGCATTTTGTATGTATTCTAATACTTTTTTAACTGTCTCATCAATTGTTAAATTTTCATTCCATATTTCATAACCAACCTTTACTCCCTCCGTCATATTAAAAACAAATGTTGCTGAATCCTTTCCATACACTTTTTCACGATAACTATCGCGCTCTATACACTTTTGTAACGAACCTTTTAGTGTAATAAAAATCACTTCATCTTTAAATTTCTGTTTTAAATCTTTAATTTGTTCAGAATAATAAAAACAACCATCTAATATAAATAGTTTGTTTTTACTGTTATTTATTTGCTTCAATACGATATCATTCGACTTAATAAAATTCTCTAGTGGTATACCATTATCACTATCTAACCGATTATCTGTGATTATATGATCAAGCAAAATATACTCAGCATTTAATTTGCTGGCTACTATTTTTGATATTGTACTTTTACCTACGCCCAATGCTCCTCTTATTACTATTAACTTTTTCATAGTGGAGATGCTGGGAATCGAACCCAGGTGCAGATGAAATCTAATATTGCTTCTACATTGTCTAGAAGACTTTAATGTTTAACTTACATACTATAAAGTAAACAAAATATATGTAAGCGATTCCCAATCTTTCGAATCATGAGAGGGAAGAGTCATGATCTATAGTCGAGAGTTATATCACCCAAGTATTCATTTCGACTATGAATACCGAATGTCGTTTAGGGAACAGATTAAACTGTTGCGTAAGCGAAAGCAAAACTGTTTGATCCAAAATATGGAGAAACAGTCGCCTTTGTTATTGCTGATTTAGCAGTTAACATTTCCACAAGTTTAAAGAGATAGTGGAACTCTACAATGCACAATATTGAGTACCTCAACTGTCGAGGCCTTTCATCCCCAATAATTAATTTTCAACGATCCTTAAATTCTCTTCGAATATCACGGTCTACCTCTCGCTTTTTTATATCCTCACGTTTATCAAATTTCTTTTTACCACGAACAACAGCGATTGATACCTTGATTTTCTTACTACTATTATACACTGAAACAGGTACTATTGTCAAACCTTTCTTAGCTTCAAGTGAGGCTAATTGCTGAATCTCGTTTTTATTAAGTAGTATCCTTCTATTTCTCTTCGGATTGTAGTCGATAGGTGTGTTCTTGATCTGGTATGGTGGTATGTTCATAGCAATAACAAAAGCCTCACCGCCACGTATTGTTATGTGGGAGCCAAGTAAGGAACCTTGTCCATTTCGGAGACTTTTAACCTCTTGACCCAAAAGCTCTATTCCAGCTTCAAAAGTCTCAAGAATTTCATAGTCTACATTTATTTTTTTATTGTATATTAGGCTATCTGCCATGACGGAACTATCATAGCATTTTTCTGTATTTTAAGTATAATCAAACATATGAATAAAAAGGAAAAAAAGGAAAATAAAAAACCTAGTCGTTTTGGTATAGTAAACTCTATTTCAATCGCCATACTAGTTCTTTTTATTATCTCAAGCATATTTTCATTAATCGCTGAACAAAATACTAGTACTTCAGATATGTCACTGTCAGAACTTGTACATGATATCGGTATGGGGAAGGTAAGTACAATTACTGTTAAAGGAGAAGATATCATCTCAGAGTATGCAGATAAAACAGTTAAGGTAACAAAAAAAGAAACAGATTCATCTGTCACTGAGACTTTTGAGAGATATGGATTAACTCCTGAAAAACTAAATGCAGTTAAGATTAGTGTCGAGGGACCGAGTGGTCTAGCGTTCTGGTTCGTACAAATCGCACCATTTATAGTACCCATCCTATTCCTAATACTTCTTGTTTGGTTCTTCACACGGCAGGTAAAGGGTGCTGGAATGCAAGCATTTACATTCGGACAATCAAAAGCACGTATCACGTTGCCAGATGACAAGAAACAAAAAGTAACTTTTAAAGATGTTGCAGGTGCAAAGGAGGCAAAGCAGGAGTTGGCTGAAATAGTGGACTTCCTAAAGAATCCGAAAAAGTTTCTTGAGATAGGAGCAGTTATACCAAAAGGTATTCTGTTGATGGGCGCACCGGGAACCGGAAAAACTTTGTTGGCTCGTGCTGTTGCAGGGGAAGCGGGTGTTGCCTTCTTTGCTATATCCGGTTCAGAATTTGTAGAAATGTTTGTTGGGGTTGGTGCAAGTCGAGTGCGTGATTTGTTCAAAATGGCAAAGCAAGCTGCGCCAGCTATAATTTTCGTTGATGAGATTGATGCTGTTGGAAGAGTCCGTGGTACTGGTGTTGGTGGTGGTAATGATGAAAGGGAACAGACATTGAATCAGATTCTTGTAGAAATGGATGGATTTGAGCCAAATGAGAAGGTTATAGTGATGGCTGCAACAAATCGACCAGATGTTCTCGACCCAGCACTTCTACGTCCAGGAAGATTTGATAGACGAGTTACAATTGATTTACCTGATCGCAATGATAGGGAGGAAATATTAAAGATACACTCTAACAAGAAACCATTTGCTGAAGATGTGGTTTTGAGAGTAATAGCCGAGAGAACCCCAGGTTTTTCTGGTGCTGATCTATACTCTCTTATGAACGAAGGGGCAATACTAGCTGCAAGAGAAAATCGAACACAGATATCTCAATATGATCTCATTAGAGCTATAGAAAAAGTAATGCTTGGTCCAGAAAGAAAGAGTCATATTCTTTCAAAGAAGGAAAAAGAAATCACTGCATATCATGAGGCTGGACATGCCCTAGTTGCATCAGTACTGCCTTTTGCTGATCCAGTACATAAGATATCAATAATCTCAAGAGGCCGAGCTGCAGGATATACTCTACATCTACCTATTGAGGATAGAAAAATGCAAAGCAAGAAAGAATTTTTGGATGATATATCCGTATCACTTGGTGGATATGTGGTCGAAAAGATGATGTTTAATGATGTAACAACAGGACCATCGAATGACCTTCAGGTTTCTACTGCTCTTGCTCGTGATATGGTTACAAAATACGGAATGTCAGAAAAGATTGGGGTACTTGCTCTAGAGAGTTCAGGTGGTAGAGCAATGTTTGGAAAAGGAGTCGATGAGAATGTATTTTCTGAAAAACTCGCTTCTGATGTTGATGCTGAAGTGGCTAGAATCATGGATGAAGCATATAAAAAAGCAGAAAATATTGTAACCACTCACAGAGCAGCTTTAGACGCAATAGCTAAAAGACTGATTAAAATTGAGAATCTTGAAAGAGATGAATATGAGTCAATTATTATTGCTCATGGTATACAACCAAAGAAGAAGTTAGATATTGAGCATCAAATATGATATAAATTATGTGCGAAGTAACCAATCGCACATATATGCGCCTTTAGCTCAGTTGGTTAGAGCACAGAGCTTATACCTCTGGGGTCCTAGGTTCGAATCCTAGAAGGCGCACAAAATCCTAGACATGGTATACTATCTGTCTATGAACCCACAACCAAAAACAACACCAAAGGATTTCTTTTTCCATTTAACCGCTACGGTAGCACTTTATACTGCCGTTACAGCCCTTATTAATCTATGCTTCAGTGTTATCAACTATCTAGCACCTGATAATCTATCCGGGTATTTTTATACTAACAGTGTAGCTTGGCCTATATCTACTCTTGTAATCCTAATACCAATTCTTTATATCGTGGAGTGGTTGGTATATAAAGATTTTGCACTTATGCCTGAAAAAAAGGATATTTGGATAAGAAGATGGAGAATATTTCTAACTCTTTTCTTAACTATTGCTCTAATCTCAGGAGACCTGATTGTATTGATAAATACATATCTAAACGGGGAAATCAGTTCCAGGTTTGTCTTCAAGGTATTAGCAATACTAGTGATAGCGGGTACAGTATTTAAGTATTATTTCTTTAGTCTAAATGAAAAATACAAGTATTCCAAGTTAATCAGAAGAGGTAATGCTGTTTTTGCCATCATCCTAGTCCTAGCCGCAATCATTACTGGATTTATTGTAGTAGGTTCACCTGCAAAGCAGCGGGCAATGAGATTTGATATTCAGAGAATATCTGACCTTCAAAATATCCAAAATCAGGTCGTAAGTTATTGGCAACAAAAAAGTAAATTACCTGTTTCTATTGTCGATTTAAATGATCCTCTGTCATATGTAAATATACCTATAGATCCGGAAACTAATGAACAATATAAATATATGGTTAAGGGCCAATATTCATTTAGTATTTGTGGTGTATTCGCGCTAGCATCAGAAGATACAAAAGGAAGAGGTTCATCAAATTATGGTAAGGTTTACTCAATTGATATTTCATACCCATCTCAAATAGTTGATGGTAGTTGGGATCATAAAGCAGGTGAGGTATGCTTTGAGAGGACAATAGACCCAGAAAAATATAAGCCAATAACTAAATAGTAAATTTTTGCAATTGGATGAAATTTATAGTAAGATATTTTACTATGAATAAATTTAAAAAGACAAAGATTTTAGCGAAGATTGCAGATAACAGATCAGAACCAGAATTCCTCAAGTCTCTATTCGATGCAGGTGCAGATATAGCATGGTTGAATACAGCGCATCAGGATGAACCAGCAACTCTTGATGTAATGAATAAGATTAAGGCTATAACACGTGATATCCCTATAATGATCGATACAAAGGGACCAGAAGTACGTACAAAGGATGTAGCTACACCTTTTGAGGTTAAGGCAGGTGATAGTATTACTTTTACTGGAGATCTATCATATACAGGTAAGAATGTTGTTCATGTATCATACCCTAATTTTCATAAGGAAGTTCCAGTAGGAGAGGTTGTCCTATATGACGATGCTTCTATAGAAACAATTGTTGAGGAAAAGCTTGAAAAGGGTATTCGTTGTGTAGTCAAAAATGGTGGACTAATTAAGAACAAAAAAAGTCTTAATATTCCAAATGTTCATATTAAGCTACCAGCACTATCTGAAAAAGATAAAAGTTTCATACATTTTTGTGCTAAGAATGATGTCGATTTCATAATACACTCTTTCGTTAGAAATAAGAGTGACATTTTTGAGATTAAGGATATAACAAAGAAATATCCAAAATATAAAGGTAAGATTCTAGCTAAAATTGAAAACAGAGAGGGGTTTGAACATACTGAAGAAATCCTTAAGAACTGCGATGGACTAATGGTTGCACGTGGGGATCTTGGTGCTGAAGTTCCTTTTGAAGAGTTGCCATATATGCAAAAGAAGATGGTAGAAGAAGCTTTGAAACAGGGTAAGTACTGCATAGTAGCTACTCAAGTTCTTGAAAGTATGATTAAGAATCCAAGACCAACAAGAGCAGAGGTTACCGATATTGCAAATGCTGTACTTGATGGTACTGATGCTATTTCAATGAGTGGAGAAACTGCTTACGGAGATCATCCATTAGAGGCTACAAAGCTTATGGCTAGAGTAATGGGATATACAGAACAGAAGAGATCAGAATTAATTCACTTTACACAAACACCAAAGGTTAAGTCAAAAGTATTTGATTTAGCAAAAAAGATTGTAGATAAGTCAAACAAAGAGAAAGCAAAAGCCATATTTGTTTCTATGGGAAATATTGATTTGGTTAAGGCAATGTCTTCATATAGACCTGAATCAACTATATTTGCTGGATGTTTAAATGATATGGATCAAAGAGAGTTGAGATTGGCATATGCTGTACTAAGCTTCCAAGTAAAGACGGTAGATATATCTGAGGTCGCATTACATGCAAAAGATGTATTAAAGAAAGGGGATAAGGTGCTTGTATTGGATAAGAAAAACACAGTTTCAGTCAAAAAATTCGGTGATTTGATCTAGTTACCCACAGAGTTATGAAATTCTGATAAAAATTTCATGAAATATGCCCTTGCGGGCATATTTTGTATATGGATATAATTTATCCATGACTGTAAACAATAAATTAAAGAGTGATTATAACCAGATAGTATCAGACTTATTCCTTGATAGTGATAGGGAATATGTATTGAGAGTGCACGATCTACCATTACATGATCAGCCAAGAGAGAAATTAATTAAAGTAGGCCCAGAATCATTATCACTTCAGGAATTGCTGGCTGTTATACTAAATACCGGTACGAGAATTGAGGGTGTCTTAGAAATGTCTACAAGAATAATAAAAGAGTATGGTGAGAAGAGTATTATGTCTGAAAGAGATACAGACAGACTTTCAAAGGAACTAAATATTCCACGTATTAAGGCAGCTCAGATTATTGCTTGCGGCGAGATCGGTAGAAGAATATATAAAAATAATGAATCAGGCTTTGCTGTAATAAGAAATGCTAAAGATGTCTACGAGTACCTGCAAGACATGCATAACCTACCGAAAGAACACTTAAGAGGTTTGTATTTAAATAGTCACAATAGGGTGATACATGATGAGGTTATTTCAATTGGTACAATTAATACAAATATAGTCCACCCCAGGGAGGTGTTCCGTCCAGCTATTGAGTACAGTGCTGCTGCATTGGTCCTGGCACATAATCACCCATCAAATGTGGTAACTCCAAGTGCTCAAGACATAGAAATTACTCATCAACTTATACAGGCCGGTAAGATTATCGGTATTAATGTACTAGATCATGTAATAATCACAAAAAGTACATATCTAAGTATAAATGCTCAGTATTAATTAAAAATGTTCACTAATAATTTAAAAGATGAAAACATATGTAATAAGTTCGCCATCAATTGATGGCATCCTATCGGATGATTACTTGTATTTTGAGGGAGTGAGTCGTCCTGCTGATGTCTATGCGGTTAGAGACTCTGGACTGAATACGCAGAGTAACATAGAAGTTCTTGAGAAATACTTTAACGATATATATAATTTGTTTTTACGAAAGTTATCATCATTCTCAATGTTTGATTATATAGGAGATGATGAGGCAACAAAGATGCAAGCTCTATTGCAGGAATTGATTAAAGTAAAAAAGCTAATTGAGAATGCAGAAAATGACGTAGTTGATAGTGATTGATATTTGGTATATTGTGTATCCGTGAGCTATAAAGACTATTTTAATGATAAGAGGATTGCGGTAATCGGTCTAGGACCTCATGGTGAAATGATGGCTGATATTAAGTTTCTTTCAAAAACTAAGGCCAGTGTATCAATATACGATATGAGGAGCGAAAAGAGACTAAAGAATATTCTGCCAGATCTTAAGGATTTAAAATTAGATAAAACAATTTTCGGGTCAATTGATTCAGAATCTCTTATAAATTATGACCTGATTATTATCTCACCTGAGATATCTAAAAAGTCTTTCTTTCTCAAAAAAGCTATTTCTGCAGAGATTCAGATTGAATTTCCAGAAACACTATTTTTCAAGCTTTCCCCACCAATTACTCTTGTGGGAGTAGTTGGTCAGTATGGCAAAAGTAGTGTATCAAAGATGATATATGCTGTTTTAAAAAGATCATTTGCACTTTATAAAGATCAGGGTATTTTTTTAATCGATCCAGACTCAAGTAGTGGAGCTCTAGTTCATTTAAGAAAAATCAAGAAAGATGATGTGGTTGTGGCAAGAATACCTGAGCAATTAATGAATTACTATACTAATATTAATATAAGTCCTCATGTAGCTGTTATAACCTCCGTAATATCCTTTGGTATTCTGAATTCACAGACATACAATAACTTCATAATAGCTCCTGACAATGTTGTCGATATAATTAAAGAGCAAAAAAACTTTCCATCTAAGGCTAAAATTCTAAGAACACGGGGAAGTATGATTCCTAATGATTGGGACATAGATAAAAAGATATTACATAATAGGGATAATCTAGCTCTGGTTCTTCAAGCGGCTGAACTATTTAAAGTAAATCCAGAATTGGTTAAAGAGACAACAGAGGAACTACCTATCATAAAAGGATGTATGGAATTTGTTAAAAAAGTAAATCAGGTTGAGTTTTTTAATGATGCACATTCGGTCACTCCAGAGTCTACAATATCAGCTATACGCTCAATATATTCTACAGGAAAAAGAGTCGTTCTGATTATGGGTGGGGCGTATACAGGATATGATTATAGCGATTTGATTAAGGTGATATCTGAACATGTCCACCATGTAATTCTTCTCTCTGGTAGCGGAACATTAGGTATACGATTAGATCTTAATAGGATTGATGGATTAAAAGTAACTAACTCAATATCACTTGATGATGCGGTAAGATTTGCTTTCGAATCTTCAGAAAAAGGGGATAGGATATTATTTAGTCCTGCATTTGATGCTGTCGGTATTGATATTTCAAGAAAAGAGAGGGGTGAAAAGTTTGTTAAGATAGTAAGATCACTTTAGTCTCCACATATCATACAAACAACTGAACCATTCCAAGACTTTCCTGTATACACAGCCTGCATTAATCCGGCGATAGATAATGCACTATTGTTAGAAACTTTAACATCAGTATATTTATACGTCATATCTCTAGCCGCTTCTATTTGTTCGTTAGATACTATCCAGCCGCTTCCACCACAGTCCTCAATAAGTTTCTTTAGCACATCTTTGCGTAGAGCGGTTTGATCAACTATTGCATCAGCAATTGAAACCTCTTCTATTAATGGATCATCAACAAAATCAGATGCAATATTATGACATGATGATGTTTGTATAACATGTATTTCTACGCGTCGGTTCATTGATTTGAAATACTCCGCCAATGCCTGGGCGGTAGTCCCAGAAGATGTACCAATAAATACTGCCTCTATATCTTTTATTTCAAGTAGTTCTTCACCTAGGGACTTGTATCCAATGAGTGCCGTGTCATCGTTTGACTGTCTCAGAGCCTTAATTGTTGGATCTTTAACTATATTAAAAAGAGTTTGAAGAGGTCTATCATGCATAGTTACCTTAATCAAATTGTCTCTGAATTGTTCTAGTTTACCAAGTTTCTTTTTTGTAATATGTTGGCCAACAAGAATATCCAAGGTAATGCTTAATTGTTTGTCCTTATTAATCTTTGTAATGTAATGAGCGGCAGCTAATGCGGCATTACCAGATGATGATACTGCAAAATGTCTGATACCATCATGAATATATTTATCAATCATCACAGGTATCGATCGTCCTTTATGTGAACCATATGGGTGTAGATCTTCACGTTTAAAAAATAGTTTACTCATCTCTAGGGCCTGAGCTAGTTTCGGGTACTCTTCATTGCGTGTTATCATCTTGATATATTACAACGTTTTGGTTAGTATTAGAAGGTCAGTTATCCAATATATGAAAACAACTTGTCCAGAATGTAAAAATCAGATTGATTTGTCACGTTACCCATCAGTTAAAGAGGGTATGGTTATAGAATGTAATTTTTGTGGAATAACACTACTTATTAAAAAAGTACAAGAAGGTGGAGTAGAAACAGAAATAGTTGATGAAGGTAAATAGGTTATTTAAGTTTAGAAATTACCTCCTCAATCATTCCTCTAAAACCGTGTGAACCAAGAAAGACGATAATATCGCCCTTATTTGTCTTATTCAAAATGCTTTTAACAAGTTCACTGTCGTCCTCAATACATACAGTATTTTTATTTGTGTTAGATATAAAATTAGCTAGTTCATTACCATCGATGGGCTGAGTATCTTTCCCACTATCAATTTTAAGTTTTGTAAGTCTAGGTATTATTACATAATCAGCACTATTAAAAGCGTTATCATATAATTTTTTGGAATTTCTCTCTCTTCCTCCAATATTTGGTTCAAATATTGCCACAATTTTTCCTTTGTATATTGATCTAAGATTTTTAAGTACTGCATTGGCTTTTTCACCAGAATGAGCAATATCATCAAAAACTTTTATATCACCATCGAATCTCTTCTCCAACCTTCTCTTCATTCCTTGAAATTTTGAAATGGAATTAATGATCTGCTTTGGATCTAGACCAATACTTTTTGCCATAGCGAAAGCCCCAGTTATATTTTCTGCTTGGAATACCCCTAATAGTTTTGAGGTTATATTATATATTCTCCCCTCACTAGTAATTTCAAATTTTAATCCGTTTTCATTTTGCTCCACATTACTATATACATAGTCTGCATTACTCTTACCATATGTTATTGCTTTATCGACAATCTTTTTAACTCCATCGTTATCAATATTTGCCACAATAGTTCCATGTTCTGGAATATCACTAATTAACTTCTTGAAAGTATCAAAGTATATTTCCTCTGTGGGGTAAAGGTCAGCATGATCCCAAGAAACTGAAGTCAGTAGAAGGTGAGTTGGGGAATAGTATACAAATTTTGGTCTCTTATCGCTTATGGACACCTGATACTCATCTCCTTCAACAATGCTCCACTTTGAATCTGATATGGCTCCTGAATCATGTGATAGAGATAAACCACCAGTGAAATATGAAGGATTCATATTGTTATCTAGTAATATAAATGATAGCAGGGAGGATATAGTTGTTTTTCCCCATGTACCCACGACAACAATAGAGTTCTCCTTAATAAAATACTTCTGTATTAATTGAGGATAATCATAGACACTTATGCCTCTTTCTTTCGCATATACAGTCTCTGGATTGTTTGGGCTTGTACCGCTACCTCCAGTCATTACAATATCGGGATTACCCATCTGTTCTGGATGCCAACCTGCATAGAATGATATACCATGTTTCTCTAATTCGTCTGAAATGGGAGGGAAGAATCCCTTATCAGAACCAGTCACAATATACCCAGCTTTTTTAAAAGCAATTGCGATTGCACTGGTTGCTACGCCGCATATACCGATAATATGAATATGTCTATTGTTATTCATGTGATTCTGTATTTGAGAGTATTGTTTTTACTTCTTCCATATCCTTTTTCCATATTTTACCATCAAACCACTCTACACCAGAGAATTGTAATTTATATACATCACTCGGTCTTTGTAGTGAACCTAGATATACATACCTCAGACCTTGAGTTTTGGCTTCTGCAATTATTTTAGTCATCATAATCAAACCCATATCCTTTGGTGATTTATCTAGATCATAGAATGGGTAGCAGTAGTGAATGATCTCATTATTTTTATAGCATATAACATATCCAAGATTAGAAAAGTTTAAAATCATATTAAAATTATGTACTGTTGTTACTAGCTCCTTAATCTTATTAGCTGTGAAGGCACCACCAGCTTTAACTTCATAAAAATCCTTAGCCATCTTACCTATTTCCCATTTATATGAAGAATACGGTATAGTGTTTTCAGTGAATCCCACACTTTCTCCCTTACGTAAAATTCTTCTATTCTCGCTTGATATCTCAAACTCTGATAGATCAATTCGTATACTCCTAGTTTGATGCATTACCCCCTTGCCGATTCTTGTAAATACAAAACCATTGTCATACATACGTGATATTGACTCACTTGAATCATCGGTAATTTTTTCCTCCTTCCAGTGTAGGTATTCCATATTAATGAAGTGATAGCCAGATACCAAACACAACAAACACAAAGTGTATTATCCAAAAACGCATTATTGTTTTCTCCTCACTCCAACCTTGAATCTCAAAATGGTGATGTATTGGTGCCATTTTAAATATCTTTCTACCGAGAGTGTATTTACCAGCAATTTGTACTAGAACACTTAACGCCTCTATGTAAAATACAAAACCTAGAAAGAATATAGATCCTATTTCACCAATTGCTACGGTATTAACAGCAAATAGTGCGCCTAAACCGAGAGATCCCACATCTCCCATCATAAATCTAGCCGGTTTAATATTAAAATATGTATATGTAACTAGTGCTCCAACAGTTGTTGCGTTTAGTATGGCTATTTCTCCAAAACCATTTATCCAACTTAAAAGTGTTAAGGCACTAAATGATGATATGAGCATTCCACCAGCTAGACCATCCATACCATCTGCTATGTTTACTGCATTAGCAGTAAACATGACGACGAGAATGATAAAAGGAATAATTAACCAACCTAAATATATATCGTAGTTAAATGGTAAATATATATAGTGCCATGCACTACCTAATTTATCATATATCCACCAAGCCGTTATAGATCCAGCAGCAAACTGCAAAACTAGCTTTTCGTGAACATGTATACCTTTATTTGTTCTAGAACCAATCCATACAGAAATTCTTTTAAAGACAGACCATGGTAAAGTAATTAAATACCATAATCTCATCTTGAATTCCTTATGAACACGGATTAGGGTTATAATCTGCTTAAGTTTTCTTGATCTTCTTTCAACACCAAATATATTTAATAGGTCATCTATGGCACCCAATAGAGCGGAAAGAAGTGTAACTCCAATCGGAACCCACGTGTAGCTTCTAGACCAGTTAAAGAAGAAGGTTATGACTACCACAGTTACAATGACTAGTAACCCACCCATCACAGGGGTTCGATCCTTTCCACGTTGTGAGCTTATATTTTCGAGTTCCTTTTTCTGCCCTTTGAATATTTGGAATCTATAAAGTGCCCAAATTAAAGCTGGAGACCATATAAAGGCTACAAAGAAGGAAAGTAGGGTAAAACCAAGTATAAAAGCTAAATCGGCTGTGCCTTCCAATATACTTATCATATCAACCAGATTAGCATAAAATGGCTTATATGTTAATCTTAATATATGAATACAAAACGTATTTCTGATAGAGCACTAGCAATAATTGAGCAGTATAAAGATGTGCCATATTACAATAATAGGCATAGAGGAAGGCGAGCAGGTTTGCTTGTTCAAACTGGTAAGGGGAGTCCAAAGGAAATATATGATGAGATAAAGGAAATAGCTTTCGCTGAAAAGATTAAGTTTGAATCCCTAGATAAAAATAGTATTAAGAAATTAATGGTAGAAAATGATATTGGTATTGAGTGTTCTGGCTTCGCATATTATGTTCTTAATGAAGAGAGTCAATATCTAAAAAAAGGTACTCTTGATCGCCATCTTCATTTTCCATATGCAATTGGAATATTGGGTAAGATAAGATCTAAGTTTAGACCAATAAATAATACTAATGTAAAAACCTTTGCACACGATACTAATAGTAGATTAATACAAATAATAGATGTACAGGTTGGCGATATGATAACTATGGTTGGTGGTACGGAGGATGGTGAAAGAGATCATATATTGGTAATACATCAGGTTGAATATCAGAATCTTGTACCGATCATGATTCACTACGTGCATGCCGTGGCATGGCCTACAGATGGTGAATATGGACATGGTATTCACGAAGGAAAGATTGAAATTACTGATACCAATAGAACTCTTATTGACCAAAGATGGACTGAAAATGAAATGACTAATGAAGGAAATTACACCTTTACTAGGGCAGCAAAATCAAAAACAGAGATAAGGAGATTAAAATGGTTTTAGATAATTAGATCTAATATTTCCTTTCCTCTCACATTGAATTTATTATGAGCCTCCATAATACCTTTATTACTTTGAATTCTAGCTAGATCAGAATTTAATTTGTTATTTGAGTACTGAATTACTTTATACCCAGCATCGATTAGTTTTTTGGGATCAATTACTTTAGTAATAGTAGTTACTCTTTGCAGTATTTGCGCACCATCATTAATTGGTATTAGAGAAGAATTAATTTTTATATTACTCAGGACCATTATATGTGCTTCAAAGGTATTTAATCCTTCCATGCCCATATTTGTCTGTAGCTCAGATTCATATGTCACTGATGCTGGCTGTCTAGCATTGATCTCAATTAGGTGTAATTCATCTCTCTCTTCATCGTATATAACGTCAATGCCAAATAGTCCTCGCCAACCAGATTTCTGCATTTTTTGAGCAACTTTTTCAGCTATACTGTTGAAATCAACAATGTGTCTTTCTGTTAATATGCTATATGGAACACTCCAATCGTTACCAATTGTACTAAATGCATTCTCGGTAAAGGGGAGTATTCCTGTTATCTGGTAGCTAATATTTCCAAGTAGTATTACTGTTTCGGTCACTACTATATTTATAGTGAACATCGGTCCTTTAATATACTTTGTGACTTTACATTCTCGGTGAGGAAATTTTTTCTTAAGATCTGATAAGGTATTTTCATTTTGAACTAAAATTGTGCCATCTCCAGTATGACCATGTGACCACTGTATGATAAATACCTCTTTATCCCATGCAATATTTTCAACCGTCTGTATTTTGTGTGAAGGTAGAAGAGAAGATAGTTCATCAAGCCATTCACTTTGAGAAATCTTGTTCTCCACTATTTCTGATAGTTCAGCACTCGGATTTAATAGCTTCCATTTTTTTTCTTTACATAATGCCTCAATATGAATTGTATTTTTAAAAACTATAATATTTGCATGAAGTTTTTCAATAAGACTAGAAACACTCTCTTGTAACATTAACTCGTACGTATCTAATGTGTTTGGTGAATCAATGATAAAAACATTGTCGGGATACTGTTTCTGTATCTCAAGTGAGTATTTGGTCTTGTTAGTTATGATGTAGTAGTTATTTACAGGTTTGATACCCAGAGCTCGTTCAATATCTCTTGCTACATATACAATATTTTGTGTTACGCTTGCCATATAGATAGTGTAGTATATTATATCCTTATGTCTACTTTTTATGTAATTTCAACACCTATAGGTAATCTAGAGGATATAACTCTTAGGGCACTTCGTATACTAAAAGAGGTTGATATTGTGCTATGCGAGGACACCAGAGTAACCAAGAGAATATTCGAAAAACATAGTATATCTACGCCTATGATGAGTTATCATGCTCAAAGCGGCGAGGCAAAAGTAGAGTTAATACTAGAAAAGATAGAAGAAGGTAAAAACATTGCACTAGTTACTGATGCAGGTACTCCAGGAATATCAGATCCAGGATCTCTACTAATCTCGGTTATTAGAGAAAAGTATCCAGACCTTTCAATTATTGCTATTCCAGGACCATCTGCTCTGACTGCCGCACTTTCAATTGCTGGTGTGCCAACACATGAATTTATATTTCTAGGATTTATGCCACATAAAAAGGGTAGAGAAACAATTTTTAAAGAAATTGCACAATCAGAAAGAACAATTGTTTTTTATGAATCAACACATAGAATTTTAAAAACTCTTGAATCATTAACAAAAATTGAAAAGAAAGTAACTGTTGTTAGAGAAATCACTAAAATATATGAAGAGGTATTACAGGGTAGTGCTACAGAAATATTAAAAATTCTTACAGAAACTCCAGAAAAACAAAAAGGGGAGTTTGTTGTTATTGTATCCAAATAGCAAAACCAGTATAATGTGTCCATATGTCAAAACGACAATGGCTTTGTATAATCGGTGTTTGGATAATGTTATTCATGTTCTTGGGATTACCATATCCTTGGCATGAGGTTATTGCCGTTGCTTCTGGTCTCCTGGTTATCGTTATTTCATACAACCTTCCGCATGAAAAGAGGTCTGATCAACAAAGTACAAATTCTGTTTTTACCGAAAATAATAACCATTCATCACATATCTGATGAGAATCTATATATATTCATTCTCAATACTATTATCCATCACTGTGCTTGTTGGGGCATACATATACCCATTTCAATATGAGTCATATAAAACAGATTATGTGGCGGGAGCATCAATTGTAATACCAACTCCGTTTGCAGTTACTCATATAAAAACCCCAGACTCAGTAAAGGCTATATATATGTCTAGTTGGGTTGCAGGAAGCAAGAAATTAAGGGAGAAGCTGGTAAAGATAATTGATGAAACTGAAATAAATTCTGTTGTTATAGATATTAAAGACTATACAGGTCGAATAAGTTACATACCAGATAATGAAAAGCTAAAGAAGTTTGGTTCAGGTGAGAATAGAATATCTGACATAAAAGAATTCATTGGTGAATTACATGAGAAAGGTATATATGTGATAGGTAGAATCTCCTGTTTCCAAGATTCATATCTCGTTAAAACAAAACCTGAATATGCTGTAACTGATAAAGCAGGTAAGGTGTGGAAGGACAGAAAGGGTATAAGTTGGCTTGATGTGGGTGCTAAGCCAGTCTGGGACTATCTTGTGCTCATCGGAGATGAATCATACGCTAATGGGTTTGATGAATTAAATTTTGACTACATCCGCTTTCCTTCAGATGGTAATATGCTAGATATAGCATTTCCATTTAGTCAGGGTAAGGTAAAATCTGATGCATTAAAAGAATTTTTTGCACATCTAGATGAAACTTTTCATAAAAAGAATATTCCGATATCAGCAGATCTTTTTGGTATGACTACAACCAACAATGATGATTTGGGAATAGGACAGATACTCGGTAATGCTTTAATGCATTTTGACTATGTTGCGCCTATGGTCTATCCGTCACACTATCCTCCGACTTTTCTGGGATATGCTGATCCAGCAAATAAACCATACGAAGTAATTAAGTATGTAATGGATGGTGGAGTAAAGAAGGCAAATATGGCTAGTACATCTCCACTCAAATTGAGACCTTGGTTACAGGATTTTAGTATTGGTCGTGTTGAATATACTCCAGAGATGGTAAGGGCACAGATACAAGCTACATATGATTCAGGATTGAATAGTTGGATGTTATGGAGTGCTTCTAATGTATATACAAGAGAAGCTCTAAATGATGTTGATAAAAAGCTTGACAGCAGTATTTAAAGTTGTACTATTATTATCCGGATGAAGCTGCTGGTTTATGGCTCCAGTAGTTGCTCATCTTTTACTCAATGATGGTTAATATAGTGTTATGTCTCACTTCGCCGCAGTAATGGATGCTTCCAGCGTCGCCCCCACGACGCTTGGGAAGAAGAAGGTCTCAAATCGAGTCTTCGACAAGATGATCAACTCGGTAGTCGAGGGTTCGGTGCCTCGAGGTACCAAGGCCACCTTGGCCTGGCCCGAGGGTATCAAGAAGGAGTACGTGTGCTCCTCCAGGGGTGAATTGAGGGCTCTAGTTGAGAAGGACCTCCGGGCGGTATACGAGGTCACGGGCTGAAAAACGCCCTTATTTCCCCAGCGTGGACACCTGACAGAAAGGTGTCGCGCTGGGGATTCGTTTTTATACGTATATAGGCTATAATTAGCCTAATGAAAAAAATACTTTTTAATAAAGGTTTTACTTTAATAGAATTACTAGTAGTAGTAGCTATAATAGGAATACTTACAGCAGTATTGTCAGCTAACTTCTTTACAGCAAAGTCTAAATCAAGAGATGCAAAGAGGGTGTCTGATCTATCTCAAATTCAGTTAGCTCTAGAGCAAGCTTTTGATAAGTGTAATAATTATCCTGCTTCAGGAGTCCTAACAACAAGTACATCTGTATGTACGGGAGTCACTCTGGGTACTTTTATGTCGGTTGTTCCAACAGATAGTGGTACTGCTTATGCCTATGTTGCATCTCCATCATCAAATGCAACAGACTATGTATTGCGTGCTAAACTCGAAAATCCGAACCCTTCTGTGTTAACAGATGATGTTGATGGGGCTCCACTCGGTCAGGCAAGTGGATACTGTGATGATGTTTCTCCAAACTTTTACTATTGTGTTCAACCAAAATAGATGCAAAGTACTTTTTTAATTTTTTCATTCATACTCGGAACCATAATTGGTAGTTTTTTAAATGTTGTTGCGTTGAGGTACAACACAGGGATGACCCTAAGAGGGAGATCAAAATGCTTCTCATGTGGAAAGAATTTGGAATGGCATGAATTACTTCCCGTACTTAGTTTTATTTTACAAGGTGGGGAGTGTAAGAAGTGTAAGAGTAGAATATCTTGGCAGTATCCAGTCATTGAGTGTATTGCCGGTATACTTTTTGTTCTGATCTTCTATTTCTTTCCACCGTTGTCAGTAGCTATGGCAGTAGATACTTTATTCTATATATTAATCACTGGAATACTTCTTGTTATTACAATATATGACGTTAAACATAAAATCATTCCGGATTCATTTGTGTACACATTCGCTCTTCTCGCTCTAGCTAAGCTATTTCTTAGCCCAGAATTAACTTTTGTTTTACCAAAGATTTTAGATTTACTATCAGGTCCAATAATAGCACTACCTTTCTTTCTACTATGGCTTGTGTCGAAGGGTGAATGGATGGGGCTTGGTGATGCAAAGCTCGTTTTGGGTATAGGGTGGATATTAGGTCTTTCTGGAGGCGTATCTGCCGTAACTTTAGCATTCTGGATAGGTGCAGTTTTTAGTGTAATCTGGATGTATATAATCTTTAGAAAGATGAAAGCTCGGTATGAAATACCATTCGGTCCATATTTAATTATTGGTATGTATCTAGTCTTGTTTTTTGGAATCAATGTAATCGATTTTTCAATATGAAGAAAGTAAATTTAAAAAATACAAATGGGGGATTTACTGTTATAGAGTTACTAATTTCGCTTGCAATTTTTGCTGTAATGACGGCATTACTTTTGTCTAAATATGGAACTTTCAATCAGGGAGTTTTGCTTAAAAACCTAGCTTATGATGTTGCTCTTTCAATACGTAATGCACAATCCTACGGTCTAAATGTTAAAAGTGCTAGTAGAAATACAAATGATTTCCTTCTGCCGTACGGTGTGCATTTTAGTACTAATCAGCCAACTGAATACGCATTCTTTGTGGATCTAGATCATGACTATGTGTACGATGCAGAGGACAATGATACTACAACAATCGATGAAAAGTTATCTAAAACCTCAATTACAAGAGGTAGTAAGATAGATAGTTTGTGTATCGATTCTGGCTGTACCGCTGTTAATAACCTAGATATAATATTTGATCGTCCTAATCCAAATGCTATCATTAGAGGTAATGAAAAGATTTCGAATTATGCAAAGATAACTGTTGCAGCAAGTGATGGTACAAAAAGAGAGATCGAGATAAGATCAACAGGTCAAATATCAGTAAAATAAGATGAAAAAAAGATCATTACAAAATGGATTTACTTTGGTAGAGATGATTATCTCACTCGCTATTTTCACTGTAGTCGCTGTGGTTGCTGTCGGTGCACTTTTGAAAGTTATGGATGCCAATAGAAAATCAATTAGTCTAAAGACTACAATTAACAATCTCAATTTTGCACTTGAATCTATGTCTAGGGAAATGAGGGTTGGTAGAGATTATGATTTAGATAATGATAATGGGGTAATAGATGAAAACTATTTCAATAATAAAAGTAAGAAGATTACATCTGGTAAATGGACAATGGCTTTCAAATCTTCAAATATTTCTGTGGATACTAATGGCAAAAAGTGTAATTTAATATATGCATATAGATACGATGAAACTGGACAAAAAATTCTAAAAGCTCAAGAAGCATATTGTGGCGCGGGTATACATCAAGATGATTTTCAAGATCTAACATCAAGTGATATTAAGATAACCGCATCAATCGTTGAAGTTAGTAATGAATCAAATCAACAACCATACGCTTTCTTCTGGTTACAGGGCGAGAGTGGTGTAAAGGCTAAGGAAAAAGTTGATTTTTCGGTTCAGACTAGGGTATCACAGAGAATTAAATAATATGAAAATAAAAGATCTTAAAAATCAAAAAGGTTTTACAATCATAGAAACATTGGTTGCTATCACTATACTCATGATCTCAATAGCAGGACCACTAACTATTGCACAAAAGAGTCTTATGGCTGCGATATACGCTAAAGATCAGGTTACTGCTTCATATTTGGCACAGGATTTAATGGAAGATATAAAGAATAATCGAGATAACTATATTCTATCAAATGGTGTCGGATCTTTACCTACCTGGGTATATCCATCTGTTTGTGGTCGGTTAAACATACAAAATGATGGTACATACGGATGCGGTTCTGGTACAGCAAGTAGATTTACTAGAACTTTTGTAATAACCTCTATCTCATCCTCTGAAAAGAAAGTCGTGGTTAATGTTAGTTGGCAGAATGGTACAATACAAAACTTTACGATACTAGAGAATCATTTCTTCGATTTAACATTATGATATATAAAAATACAAAATATAATAAAGGATATACTCTACTGTTTGCAGTACTTGTGTCTGCACTGGTTCTTTCAGTTGGAATTTCAATTCTTAACATTAGTAAGAAGGAATTCCTTCTTGCATCTTCTGCACGAGAGTCTACAACTGCTTTTTTTGCAGCAGATAGTGGACTTGAATGCGCTTCATATTTTGATGGTCAAAGTGTTTTCTATCCAAACGATGATAGCTATAAAACAATTGTGAATTGTTTTGGTAATCAGCCAAAGCAACATAATGTTGCTACACCGCTATACACCACTGCAAGCCCTCTAAGTATATATACCTTTGATGTCAGTATTAATGATAGATCATGCGTGTCTATTAAGGTTAGTAAAGACCATGCAACAGGTAGTACAACCATTGAATCAAGAGGATATAATTTGGGATGGAGTACGACTAGCAATAACTGTGATTCAGCGAGTCCTCGTAGAGTAGAGCGTGCTTTGTATTATAATTACTGATATGAAAGAACAGGTTACAGATAGATTAAATAAGCTCAAGGAAATACTGGAGAAACATCGCTATCTCTATTATGTTTTGGATAAGCCTGAAATATCTGATGAGGCATATGACTCTCTAATGAGAGAGTTGGAACAAATAGAAAAGGATAATCCAGAATTAGTTACAGGTGATAGTCCAACACAAAGAGTTGGTGGTGAACCGTTAAAAGAGTTTAATAAAGTACAACATACTTCACCACAGTGGTCTTTTGATGATATTTTTGACTTTGACGAATTAGTCAAATGGGAAGAAAAGGTGAAGAATTTTATGAAGAAAGCAGGAATTGAGAATGAAAAGCTTGAGTATTGCTGCGAGTTAAAAATTGATGGTTTAAAAATTATCCTAACTTACAAGAACGGTAAATTGGTGCAAGGCGCAACAAGAGGTGATGGTGCGGTTGGTGAAGATGTAACATCAAATATAAAAACAGTACAAAGCATCCCCCTTGTCCTTAAAGGGGATATTGATATTAATGTTGTTGGGGAAGTTTGGTTGGGTAAAAGTAACCTAAAAAGAATTAATAAGGAAAGAGAAAAGATTGGTGAGCCAATATACGCTAATACCAGAAATCTTGCTGCTGGTTCACTAAGACAATTGGATCCTAAAATTACAGCATCTAGGGGCCTAGATTCATTTATCTATGATATTGACTATATATCAAGTGGAAGTATTGAGACACAGTATGATGAAATAAAGTTAATAGCTGATCTATCATTTAAGACCAATAAATATACAAAAGTTCTTTCTTCAATTAATGAAATCGAAAAATTCTATAAAGAATGGACTAAAAAGAAGCACGAGCTTGAGTATGAATTAGATGGAATTGTAATTAAAATAAATTCACGTAAGATTCAAAATGAATTAGGCTATACTGCTAAATCTCCTCGTTGGGCTGTTGCGTACAAGTTCCCAGCTGAACAGGTTACTACAATTGTAGAAGATATTTCTCTTCAGGTAGGAAGGACCGGTGTCCTTACACCCGTAGCACATCTTAAGCCAGTACGAGTAGCTGGTTCAACCGTGGCAAGAGCAACATTACATAATGAGGATGAAATTAAAAGATTGGATGTAAGAATAGGTGATACGGTTATACTTCAAAAAGCTGGTGATGTCATACCAGACATTGTCTCTGTGGTTAGTGAACTAAGACCAAAGAATTCTAAACCATATAAATTCCCGAATCATGTCGCCGCATGTGGTGGAGATGGAAGTATTGAAAGAGTTCCTGGTGAAGCAGCTTGGAGATGTGTTTCGAAAGATTCATTTGATCAGATAAGTAGAAGATTCCACTATTTTGTAAGTAAAAAATGTTTCGATATCGACGGTTTGGGACCAAAGATACTTGATGTTCTTCTTGAAAATGGACTAATCACTTCCTTTGAAGATATATTTAATATAAAAAGAGATGATCTACTAACTCTACCCAGATTTGCAGAGAAATCTGTAGACAATCTTCTTATGTCTATAGAAAAATCTAGAACAGTAACCCTACCAAGATTCCTGACTTCACTTTCAATCTCACAAGTTGGAGAGGAGACAGCATATGACCTATCAACACACTTTAAGACACTAGAAAATCTTATGAAAGCGCGATATGAGGATATAGAATCAATACATGGAGTCGGACCAATAGTTGCAAAATCAGTATTCGATTGGTTTAGGAATGAGGAAAATACAAAGATGATAAAAAATCTTTTGAAAGAAGTAAAAATATCAGAAATTTCAGCCGAAACAGGTAAATTTAATGGTCAATCCTTTGTATTCACTGGAACTATGAAAATGGATAGAGTTGAGGCACAAGAAATCGTTAGGAAATATGGCGGTGAGGTCTCTAGTTCTGTTTCAAAGAAAACTACATATGTCGTAGCTGGTGAAAATGCTGGTTCTAAGCTTGATAAAGCAATAGAATTAGGTGTAAAAGTTATAAATGAAGAGGAGTTTTTGAAAATGGTTAAATGACATTTTCTGTGCTAAAATCACAATATGATAACGGTTACAGATATAGAAAAACTAGCTAATTTGGCTCGTATTAAGCTTGATGAGTCAGAAAAACTCGATCTTACAAAGGATATAGATGCAATCCTTGTATATGTAGACCAAATTAAAAAGGCTACAGTTAATAATGATCAAGTTCCGGATGCAGGAATTAATAGAAATGTATTTAGAGAAGATGTTTCCGAATCTAATCCCGATAGAGAATTAATTTTAAATGAAGCCCCAGATAGAGAGGGGGATTTTATCGCTGTTAAAAAGATAATTGCACAAGATTAATTATGATAGATCTATCAAATCTTACAATTAAAAAGGCACATGATGATATGAAGAATGGTGTATATTCTGCAGTCGATTTAGCTAATGCTTACCTAAATGAAATTAAGAAGAACGATACAGATATACATGCATATTTAGAGGTGTTTGATGATGTAGTAGAACAAGCTAAGGAGGCTGATAAGAGGTTTAAAGATGGAACTGCAAGTATTTTAACTGGGATTCCTTTTGGTATTAAAGATAATATTTTAATAAAGGAGAGAAGAGCAAGTTCTGCTTCTAAAATTCTTGAGAACTATAAAGCAACATATGATGCAACTGCAATATTAAAGTTAAAGAAGGAAAATGCTGTCTTTTTAGGAAGAACAAATATGGATGAATTTGCATTGGGTGGTTCTACAGAGAAGTCTGCATATGGTGTAACTCGTAATCCTCATGATAAGACTAGAGTACCTGGAGGTACTTCTGGTGGTTCTGCAGCAGCAGTAGCTGCTAATATGTGTCTGGTCGCATTAGGTTCAGATACCGGCGGTTCTGTAAGGCAACCATCTGCATTTTGTGGTGTTGTGGGGCTTAAACCTACTTACGGCTCAATTTCAAGATATGGACTAATGGCTGCAGTTTCATCTTTTGATCAAATTGGCCCCATCTCAAAGAATGTTGATGATAATGAGATAGTATTTAATGTTTTGAGAGGTGTAGATATCAAAGATAGTACAACAATTAGTGATAAAACATATACAATCAAAAAGGTTGGTGGTAAGCCGGTCATTGGTATACCAAAATCACTCCTAAGTATCGGTGGTATCGATAAGGAAATCATATCTAATTTTAATGATTCAATAGTTAAGCTAAAAGAAAAAGGATACGAGGTTGTAGATATTGAATTAAAAAATGCAGCACAAGCGCTACCCGTATACTACATTCTAAACTTTGCAGAGGTATCAACGAATCTATCTCGTTTTGATGGTGTACGTTTTGGATTACATAAAGATGGAAAAGATGGTATCGCAGACTATTTTGAATCAAGAGGAGCTGGCTTTGGAAAAGAGGCAAGAAGGAGAATACTATTAGGTACTTATGTTCTTTCGTCTGGGTATTATGATGCATACTACAATAGGGCAAATTCACTTCGTAAAGTTATCACCAATGACTTTATGGAAGCATACAAGAAAGTTGATATAATACTAACACCGACAACACCAACACCTGCATTCAAGATTGGTGAAAAGAATTCCGATCCAGTTGCAATGTATCTTGAGGACATCTTCACTGTTACAGCTAATCTCACTGGCCTACCAGCTATGTCGATACCTTCAGGTGTAAATTCAAACAAGATGCCTTTAGGTATACAGATGACCGCTTCCCATGGAAATGAAAAGACTCTGTTTGAAGTCGGTAAAGATTTTTTGGTTAAATAGTATTTAAAAATATGCAAGAAAATGAAATAGATATCGTACAGTCACCATCGGTTGATTTTGAACCGTATCTTACAACTGTCTTAAGATATTTGGCTGAAAACTATCCTCAATTGATAGAATTTACGAAATCAGCAATAGGTTTAATAATTGGTATATCAATACCCATATCTCTTCTTCTCTTTCTTCTAATTATATACACTGTCGAAAGACTAAAGGCATTAAGAATACGAGAAGAGCATGAGGTGTATGGTGTAAAAATTGATTTGTATGGTACAGGAAAGACAGTTAAAGCCGAGGGTAATCCAGAAATAGCAAAGAAATGGGATATGGCTTTAAAACATGTAGAGTCACAGAATCCGAATGATTGGAGGCAAGCAATCATTGAGGCAGATATAATCTTAGGAGAGGTACTAAAGGGTTTGGGGTATAAAGGAGATAGTATCGGTGAGCAGCTAAAGAGGGCAACTAAAGCTGAATTTAAGACATTGGATGATGCATGGGAAGCACATAAAGTTAGAAATGAACTAGCACATGCTGGATCGGACTATAATTTCAGTCAATATGATGCTAGAAGGGTAATACAACTATATAGAAAGGTCTTCGAGGAATTTTTCCATATATAACTTGCCTGCACTAGTATATTTGTGGTAGTATATTCTTCAATAGCGGGGTAGTGGTAACAGTAACCCGCCAGGCTCATAACCTGGAGATTGCCGGTGCGATTCCGGCCCCCGCAACAAGTAAGACATCTTTTTATGAAACGCACACAATAAGCACGTGTTCTCTTCGGTTTTTATTGTGTTATTATCATCTGCATGAAGAAGTTTATATTATCAACTCTAAGCCTCTTTTGAAGTTATAAGATCAATCATACATATCACATATGTTTAATGGTTCGATATGATACAATTATCTTTGTGAAGAGATCAATTACTCTAGTTTTATTTATATTATTAATACCTCGAATTGCATTTGGGGTTTGGTGGAATCCTACTACTTGGAATAAAAAGATTGAGATGTATAATGCTCCACGATCAGATATAGATATTACAAACAATGTCCCAATAAATAAAACTTTAGAAAAGGACACAATAGTTCCAGTTGAAAAAGTGGTAGTTAAAGAGGTGCCGAAAATAGTTGAAAAGATAGTGAAAGATGAGGGTGTAGTGCAGCAAAATATATATCTAACAAAGCAGAATGATGAGCTACGCGAAGAGATAATAAATCTTAAAGAAAAGATTGCCATACTAGAAAGGGAGGTTGATAGATACAAAGGTAGATTGGATGAGGTTACAGATAAAAATAAAGATGTTTTGAGAGTAAGGGAGATTAGAAGCAAGATAGTTGAGTTAGAGGAATTTAGAGTGAATCTATTAAAATCTACTGACGAGAAACAACTTTTGAAGACACTTATTAATACAACAAATCTTGAAGGAGAACTGTTGTTTCCAAGTAATAAATTTAAAGGTTTAATATTGGTGGTTAAAAATGGTGTAACTAAAATCACTTCTTTACCTGACAAAACACAGATAATTAATATCCTCGATACCTATCTTCAAGATATAAAAAATGAACTGTATATTTTGGAAGGTAACTCATAAAACTCATATCGAGCTGTAGTTTAGTAGGTGGCGCCATCATATAATCTGCTAAAACTGGTAATCATCTGTATTTTTTGCTATATTCTTGATAAGCTAAATTAACGCCGATGTAGCTCAGGTGGCTAGAGCATCTCACTCATAAAGAGAAGGTCCCTGGTTCGAGTCCAGGCATCGGCACATTGATTCGCTGTGTCAGTCTTTTGTTGCTTAGAGAGAATATCTTTGGAGCTTTGAAATTATACAGAATTATGTATAATAAGGAATGTAGGCTTTTCCTCGATAGGAAAAGGGTGATTTTTGAAGATTTCATTAAAATGCGATTGTAGCTCAACTGGTTAGAGCACCCGCCTGTCACGTGGGAGGTTACGGGTTCGAGTCCCGCCAATCGCGCAAATTCGTTTAGCTGTGTCGAGGTATATTTTATATAAAGTAAATATTAGAGGTCATGCTAATCATGGTTGGTTTGATGGTTTTTCACCTTTTTCTTGTTTTGTGCTATATTGTTGCCTGGTATAGCTCACCAACACCCCTTGGTAACTACAGCATGTGCTGTGGTGGGGAAACGAGTCAATTTAACAAAGGATACTTTGTGAAGGAACTTCATCCAAGAAAACCTAAAGTGAAGAAGAGAGTATGGGATTCGTGTTTTCTACGGGACGACCGTAATGAAAACACGTCACTTCCCAGTCAGACTTCTGACTTTGGGAAAAAAGCAACGAAATAACTATCATTTTACGAAATGAATACTGTATTACAAAAATGGCCGTAGCGGAGACGCAGCGGCCATTTGAATTTAATTGAAAAAAGTCAATAAATAGACTATTCTTAGCACTGTGCCGACGTAGCTCGGTTGGTAGAGCACTCCATTGGTAATGGAGAGGTCATGAGTTCGATCCTCATCGTCGGCTCCATTTTTCATAATTATGTTAGTATAAAAGAGCTCCAGGAGAGTAAGACTATGCGGATTAGATACCCGTGATGCCTGGGTAAGTGTTCGGAGTAGTGGCTTCCACGTTAATACCGAACATGCCGTAACTATAACGGTGCCCATACTTTCCTGGGGTACTTTGGCCAAAGTAGCTCAGTTGGTAGAGCACAGCTTTCGTAAAGCTGGGGTCGTGAGTTCGATCCTCACCTTTGGCTCAGAAAGTTTAGTTCCATTCAATATTTGTGATATTATTGCCAAATGAGCTTAAAGGATAAAAATGAATTTAGATGCAATTCATGCAAGAAACTTCTAGCTGTTACCGATAGTGTGTACTATGAGGTCAAATGCCATAGATGTGGTTCATTGAATTATATATTTAATCAAATTGAGGAACAGGTGGTTATAACTGATATTGATGGGAAAATATTGTTTGCTAATGAACTTGTAGAAAAGATGACTGGGTACAGTATGTCAGAAATTATTGGTAAAAGACCCTCATTATGGGGAGGTCAGATGCCTAAAGAGTTTTACCAACATCTTTGGAAGACAATTAAAGACGAGAAGAAGAATATAAGTGTAGTTGTTAATAATAAGAGGAAAGATGGGGTTATCTATAAAGCAGAATTACATATTTCGCCTATAGTAGATACAAATGGTAAGATTCTATTTTTTGTTGGTATAGAAAAGGTAGTTGATTGATTTGTGGTATAATAGTATTAAAGAGACTCTACGAAGTCCAACAATGTTTGGATTATTTTTAATTATTTAAAAAAAATGAAAGCACCACTATATAAAAAAGAAAATGAGAGATTAGATGTAGTTCATAAAATGGGGATACTAGATACAAACCCAGATCCAATTTTTGATAGTTTAACTAAAGAAGCACTAGAGAGAATGAGTGTTCCAATCTCTACAATATCTATAATTGATGAAAATCGAGAATGGTACAAGTCTTGTCAGGGTGTATCAAATAAGCAAGGTCCTAGAGACATTGCTTTCTGTAGCTGGGCTCTAATATCTAAAGATGCATTTATCGTTGAGGATACTTTAAAAGATGAAAGATTTAAAAATAATCCATATGTGGTAGGTGAGCCATATATAAGGTTTTATGCTGGTATTGCATTAATAGATTCTGCATCAGGTATGCCAGTGGGAGTTTTTTGTGTTAAGGATACAAAGCCTAGAATACTTAGTACCATCGAGCTAGGTACTCTTTTTGAACTTGCACAAAAGGCGGAAAGTCTCATAAATGAAAAAAAGTTTAATAGTGCGGTTTTATAACCCTAATATCTTTCTATGTTATAATATTTTAATATTAAATTTAAAAATATTAAATGAAAAAAAGAACGTTGTTAAAGAGGGATTATGTAAAAACAATATTTGCTTTTGTTCTTGCGTTTATAGCTATCGCTTCAATATGGCTGACTCAAGGAGGTGTTATAACGGGGGTTTTAAATAACGTCACTTCAGATAGCCAATTGGCACGTACATTAGGGAGCTGGCCATTCCGTGCAGATATATATCCTTCTTCATATACCTATGATCTAACCAAGATAACACAAAACGGTCTAAATTCACTTAATACCGGAGCTAGTCAGGGTGCCAAGGAGACAACCCGATTAACTTTTAAGTATGTAAAAGCTAATCCACTCAAATACGAAGTAACTAAAAGTAGGGATGACACTAAAGAGATTGACCCCGACGATCTATTCCCAGAGACAGAGTCATATACGAAAAAGGAAACACTTCCTTCTTTTTACGCGAAAACATATGGTAAAACATATTCTGACTACTACTGTGTATTAAACTATACAGATAAGACAGCTTCAACTTTTGTAAACAACTATGATGACAGGGGGAAACCACTCATCTCAAAGAAACTTTTTGGAGATGATGCCATATCTTCATGTGCTGATGCGATGAAATCATATCCACCAGTTGATCTTGCTTTAGGTGGTGGTGAGTTGTCTGGCACAATTAAGTCTGCTAACACTAGTCAAAATCTAGGTCTTTCTGCAGTAAGTCGTTTTGATCTTTTGATTAGAGATAATCCTTCAACACCATCAGGTGAGATGTATACAGTAAAAATTCATGTTTCTGGTGATAAGGTTGTTCTTGATACGACTGATAATAAATTTACAACAAGAATTGAGAGACCGCTTAAGTGTTCAGAGATGAAACTAAGCATCAACGCTACAACTGTTAAAGCAACTGAAGAGCCTAAAGATAAAAATTCAAACAGTATTTCTGATAGACAGAGTTGTGTCGCTATATATAAAGTTCTATCAACTGATAGTGGCAGACTTAAACCTAAGAGAATTGAAGCAGAATCAACTGTGCCTGCATATAATATGAATATTTGGATTGCTGACCCAAAGAAGGATGTTAAAGCTGGATGGTATCAATCACAACCATAAAGCTACCACTTTTATATAATGTATGGTACTATTTTCTCGTCGGTGAGGTGGTACGAATCACCTTGTGAGATCTAGCGCTGACCCCGCTCAACTCGCATGCGGCCGTATATAGGCTCACGGTCCCAGGATTAACCCCTCACCGACACTCTTTCGCAGCCAGACTCTCATAGTCCGGCTGTTTTCTTTATTTAATCGCTGTAATCTGATAATCTTTTAATATGAAAACGTTTACGGAATTAGTATACGATGTTGTAAGAGGCATTCCAAAAGGTGCCACAATGACATATAAAGAAGTAGCTAAGGAGATCGGTAAGCCTAAAGCTGTACGTGCAGTAGGTACGGTTTTAAGTAAAAACTTCAATCCCGAAATACCATGTCACAGGGTCATAAGAAGTGATGGTAAGATGGGGGGATATAATCGTGGTGGAGTACTAGTAAAGGCAAAAATCCTTAAAAAAGAACAAAATGGATAAAAGTAAAACAGAAAATAGAATACAAGAAATTGAGTCTGCGATGCAAGCAGCTGATTTTTGGAACAATCCCCAGAAGGCGCAGGGAATGATTAAAGAATTACAGGATTTGAAAGATGCTTTGTCTGGTATAGGTAAGTTTGATAAAGGTAATGCGATTATGACCATTTTTTCTGGCGCCGGTGGTGATGATGCTGAGGATTTCTCTTCAATTCTGTATCGTATGTATAGAAAATTAGCTGAAAATAGGGGCTGGGGCATGGAAGTTGTGCATGAAAATCAAAATGATCATGGTGGGTATAGAAATATCACTGTTGAGATATCTGGTAAGGATGTATATGGAACTCTTAAGAACGAAAGTGGAGTACATAGACTTGTAAGAATCTCACCTTTTAATGCTAAGCAATTGCGACACACTTCATTTTCTATGGTTGAAATAATTCCGAAGTTTGAAAAGACTAATAGCGCTGATATGGAATTACCTGATAAGGATATAGAAATATCAATTGCGAAATCTGGTGGTCCTGGTGGACAGAATGTTAATAAGAGAGAGACTGCGGTCAGAATTGTACATAAACCGACTGGATTATCGGTACATGTCACATCAGAAAGATCACAGGCCCAAAATAAGGAAAAAGCATTAGATATATTGAAAGGTAAACTTTTTAAACAAATGGAGGATGAGAGAATCGCTCGTGAAAAGGGAATGTATATAAGTAAAACAACGTCTATTGAGTGGGGAAATCAGATACGCTCATATGTTTTTCACCCATATAAAATGGTAAAAGATCACAGAACAAATGTTGAGACCTCCCAAGTTGACAAAGTACTTGAGGGTCATCTTGATGAGTTTTTAGATGCTGAACGTATGCTATAATTAGCGTATGATTTATTTCGATAAGGTTAGTAAGATATACCCTGATAAGTCAATTGCTCTAGATCAGGTGTCTTTTGCTGTAGAACCAAATGAATTCGTTACTATTGTTGGTCATTCAGGTGCTGGTAAAACTACTCTGATGAAAATGATTATCGCTGAGGATAGACCTACAGATGGTGCTGTCTTTTTTGAATCTGCTAATATTCATAAGCTTAGAAAAGGTGATATGAATCAGTTGCGTAGACGTATTGGTACTGTATTTCAAGACTTCAGACTGATTGGTAATAAGACAGCATATGAAAATATTGCTTTTGCAATGGAAGCTGCGGGACGTACAGATAGTGAAATAAAATCAGATGTACCTCATGTTCTTGAATTGGTAGATTTGGGTAATAAGATATGGAATTTTCCGCATGAACTATCTGGAGGAGAAAAGCAGAGAGTTGCTATAGCTCGAGCAATTGTTACTCAACCAGATATTATTATAGCTGATGAGCCGACAGGAAATCTGGATCCAGTAAACACATCTGATATAATTAAAATTCTGCAGAAGATACATAAGCTTGGTACCACTGTCCTTCTAACGACTCACGATAAGAGTGTTGTGGATACGGTTGGTGGACGAGTGGTAACCATGGAAAGGGGGAAGGTGGTTAGGGATGATAAGCATGGTAAATATGTCTTGTAATTTTTAATATAATGATTTTTACACACTTTAAAAGAATAATACGAACTGGGTTTATTAATTTCTGGAGGAATGGATTTCTTTCATTTTCTGCTGTTGTGGTTATAACCCTTTCGCTATCAGTTTTGGGTGCATTAATATTCAGTTCTGCTTTTGGAAGGGCACTGATTAAAGAGATAAAAAATAAGGTTGATATAAATGTGTATTTTACCATTGAGGCTCAAGAATCAGATATTTTTGCATTAAGAAAGACCATAGAATCACTGCCTGAAGTTGAAAAGGTTGAGTATGTGTCACGCGATCAAGCCCTATCAGATTTTAGAGATAAGTGGAAGGATAATGCTTTAATAATACAGGGTCTAGAGGAAATCGGATCGAATCCTTTTCCAGCTGTTTTGAATATAAAGGCAAAAGAGCCATCACAATATGCTGGTATTGCCAGTTTCCTTGATAGTAAGAATTCGACACAAAATGGTTCTGGTATTGTAGAAAAAATAAATTATAATCAGAATAAGCTAAACATCGAAAGACTAGGTAGAATAATTTATGCAATAGAAAAAATGGGAACAGTTATTGCAATAATTTTTGTGATAGTAGCAATAATCATTGTATTCAATACAATCAGATTGATTATATTTACAGCAAAAGATGAAATATCCGTTATGAAGCTTGTAGGTGCTTCAAATCTATATATACGAGGCCCATTCGTTATTTCAGGTATAATGTACGGTGTATTTTCAGGACTACTAACGCTTGTAATTCTTTGTGCGTTTGCCTTCTACAGTGATATATTATTAGTGAGACTATCCGGAGTCCAGAATATTAATGAAGTGCCACTACTAGCAAATGTTTTCTCTTCGTATTTTATCAGTAACTTCGGTCAGATATTTGTTCTAATTATGGGCTTCGGTATTATTTTAGGCGCTATATCAAGTTATCTTGCTGTAAGGAGGTATTTACGAGTTTAAAAATTTTGATACAATACGATTATGAAAAGAAAGACAGATGCGAAAGTAAAGAAAATAAAAGATAATCAAAGAAAGGGTAAGAAAGAAAATCATAAGTATATTTTTGTCGTCGGAGGAGTTATGTCCGGAGTAGGAAAGGGTATCGCTACATCTTCACTAGGAACTATCCTTCAAGCAAAGGGGTATAAGGTAAATCTAGTAAAAGTTGATCCATATTTGAATGTAGACGCTGGAACCATGAATCCAACCGAACATGGTGAAGTTTTTGTTCTAAACTCAGGGCTAGAAACTGATCAAGACATGGGAAATTATGAGAGATTCCTAAATCAGGATCTTTCTAATGATGACTATATGACTTCAGGTATGGTTTATAAGCATGTAATTGATAAAGAGCGAGCTTTAGAGTATGGCGGAAAATTTGTTGATGCAGATCATATTCGTGAAGAGATTGTTCGAAGAATCAAACATGCTGCGGTTATCAATAAATCAGATATCTCAATTATAGAAATTGGGGGTACAGTTGGTGACTATCAGAATGTTATGTTTATCGAAGCCGCGAGAGTTTTAAAGTTTAGAAATCCAGGTGATGTTCAGTTCATAATGGTTTCGTATCTTCCAATTCCAGGGAAGATTGGTGAAATGAAATCTAAGCCAACTCAGAATGCTGTTAAACAACTAAACTCATATGGAGTCCAAGCAGACTTTATCATTGCTAGATGTGAGGTTCCAATAGATCAGAAGAGAAAAGAAAAGTTGGCTTTTACATGTAATATTCACCCAGAAAATGTCATTTCAGCACCAGATATAGATAGTGTATATGATGTGCCACTTAATTTCGAAAAGGATAATATAGGAGAAATAATTCTCGAGGCACTTCATTTAGAAAAAAGGAAGGGTCCTGGTCTTGGGGAATGGAAGAAGTTTGCTAGCGCTGTTAAAAATACAGAGAGGGAAATTAACGTTGCTATCGTTGGTAAATATTTTAATACAGGAGATTTTGTTCTGACGGACGCATACGTTTCAGTATTGGAAGCTATAAAATATTCTGCATACAGCCAAAAGGTTAAACCTAAAATTCATACTATCAATGCAAACGATTTTGAAAAAGGTAATATTGACTATTCTATCCTTGATAAATTTGATGGAATCATCGTTCCTGGTGGTTTTGGAGAGAAGGGGATTGAGGGGAAGCTAAATGTTATTAGATATGCAAGGGAGAACAAAATACCATATTTTGGATTGTGTTATGGTATGCAGCTTATGACCATTGAATATGCAAGAAATGTACTAGGTCTAGAGGGAGCACATACTGCTGAAATAAATCCAAATGCAACCCATGTAATTATAGATATTATGCCAGATCAGAAAAAGAAACTTATCGAAAGGAACTACGGTGGAAGTATGAGGTTAGGAATTTATAAGGCGAAACTTGTGAAGGGAACAATTGCTGAAAAGGCTTATGGCGCTAATGTAATATCTGAGAGACATAGACATAGGTATGAAGTTAATCCACAGTATGTAGAAAAACTATTAAAAGCCGGTTTGGTGTTTTCTGGTACATCACCAGATGGTACATTAATGGAAATAGCAGAATTACCTCGTGACATACACCCATTCTTTTTGGGTACGCAATTTCACCCAGAATTTCTAGCACGTCCGTTATCACCACACCCACTTTTTACTGAGTTCATTAAAGCAGCAAAGGGTAGAATGTCTAAATAAAAATCTGATAAAAAATTCATTTTAATTTTATTTAGATTTTATATGGATTTTAACTACTATTGTTAATCTTATATTGTTATAGGGTCGATTATAACAAGGTGTATTTACTCTCACTGTTTATGTCAACAATTTAGCACCTCACCGACGGGTACCGGTGGGGTGCGAATTGTATTGATATGAATATTAAACTCTATGCTCCTTAGCATTAATCATTCCACATTTCTTGTACTTTAGACCTGATCCACAAGGACAAGGATCATTTCTACCCACCTCAGGTTTCTTTGTTGCTGTATTCTGTGCTGGCTTGTCACCATCACCACCACCTATTACCTGCGCCTGTTCATGGACTTCTTTTAATTCAACTGCTTCTGGAGTTATTACACCTCCACCAACATGAGGAAGGAGATTAAGTATCTGGTTGTTAATCGCAATCTGCATTTCTTTAAATAGTCTAAGACCTTCCTTTTTATATTCAACAAGAGGATCTCTCTGACCGTACGCTCTTAGATTTACGCTTGAACGAGTGTAATCCATTACTTCCAAATGCTCAACCCAGAACATGTCTATAGCTTGAAGCATTAACTGACGTGCAACAATCAAAAACCGCTCTTTTCCAAGTTGTGTAATCTTATCCTCCATCACTTTCTTCATCTCTGCATTATCACCAATTACTTCTAAGATCTTAGATTCTACTTGATCAAGAGTTCCAATGAGTATATATCTTCTTCTTTCGTAAACAGTCTTTCTTTGATGATTCAGTATGTCATCATATTCAAGGATATGCTTTCTTGAATCAAAGTTAAATCCTTCAATCTTCGATTGTGCATTCTCAAGTGATCTTGTGATTATCCTATTCTCTATTGCTTCATCTTCGGCAATATTAAGTTTGCCCATAAGGTTTTTGATGGTATCTGAAGCAAAGATTCTCATCAATGAATCTTCTAGTGATACAAAGAACTGTGTTGCACCAGGATCACCCTGTCTTCCTGATCTTCCTCTCAATTGATTATCAATTCTTCTTGCTTCATGGCGTTCTGTACCTAGGACAAAGAGACCACCAATGGATTTAATTTCTTCATATAGGGTAGGGGAGCCAGGATTACCACCTAGTTTAATATCAACTCCTCTTCCTGCCATATTTGTAGCAATAGTAACTGCACCTTTTTTACCAGCTTGAGCAATAATCTCACCTTCGCGCTCATGATTCTTAGCGTTTAGAACTTGGTGAGGCACTCCTTCTGCCTTAAGGAAATCAGAAAGTACTTCATTTTTTTCAATTGACACTGTACCGATTAGCACAGGTTGTCCTATCTTGTTCAATTCCTTTACCTTTCTAGCAATAGCTTTGTATTTTCCTATTTCAGTCTGAAATATAAGGTCATTATGATCAACTCTCTGTTGCGTTTTGTTTGTAGGGATTGTGATTGTTTCAAGACCATATACTTTATAGAATTCCTCAGAAGAAGTTGAAGCTGTTCCAGTCATACCAGATAGCTTTTTGTATAGTCTGAAATAGTTTTGGAAGGTAATAGACGCATAAGTACGAGATTCCTTCTGTACTGGTACCCCCTCCTTTGCTTCTATAGCTTGATGTAGACCTTCTGACCATCGTCTTCCTGGTTGTAGACGTCCAGTGAAAGTATCAACGATAACCACACCATTATCTTTAATCACATACTCAGTGTTGATGTTGTATAAGGCTTTCGCTTTAACAGCAGTTTCTAGATGGTGGACGTATTTAATTCCTTTCTCTGTGTAAATATTATCAACACCCAGTTTCTTTTCTGCTTTCTCGATACCTTTGTTTGTTAAAGCGATACTTCTTTGCTTTTCGTCGACTGTGTAGTCTTCATCTTTAACAAAATCCCTAACCATTGCAGAGAAGATCTGATACAGGTTCTCAGAGTCTGTGGTAGGTGCAGAAATAATTAAGGGAGTTCTAGCTTCATCTATTAAAATTGAGTCAATTTCATCTACAACTGCATAGTTAAACTCCCTCTGTCTAAGTGATCCAGATTCATATTCAAGATTGTCTCTCAGATAGTCAAAACCAAATTCATTGTTTGTTCCATATGTGATATCAGCAGCATATGCCTCATGACGTGTGACCGGTCTTAGATATTCATGCACAACCTTAAAAGAACCCAACTGATCTCTTTCCGTATCTTTTGATTCTACATGTGAAGGGTCGTATATGAATGAACTTTCATGGTTTATAACTCCAGTCGTAAGTCCAAGGAAGTTGTATATTTGACCCATCCATACTGCGTCACGACGAGATAGGTAGTCGTTAACTGTAACTACATGTACTCCTTTACCAGTTAATCCATTTAAATATGCTGGAAGGGTGGCAACAAGTGTTTTACCTTCACCTGTACGCATTTCAGCAATACTACCGCTATTGAGGATTGCTCCTCCTAAGATTTGAACATCAAAGTGTCTTTGTCCTAAAACTCTCTTTGAAGCTTCGCGTACTACGGCAAAAGCCTCGGGTGTGATTGAGTCTAGACTCTCTCCCTTTGCTAGTCTACCTCTAAACTCAATAGTCTTAGCTCTCAATCCATCATCAGAAAGGGAAGATATACTAGGTTCAAGAACCTTAACCTTATCGATTATAGGCTCATATTTCTTAAGTAATTTCTTGTTAGGGTCACCAAATATGTTTTTAATGGAAAATGCCATAAGTGACTCACACTATATCACATATTCAACCTCCGGTTCAATCTCTATACCAGTCTTTTCATAGACCCCATCTACCATCTTTTGTGCTAGGGCAATGATCTCTGCTGCTGTAGCGTTTCCAGTGTTAATGATTACCAATGCCTGATTCTTATAAGTTCCCACATTTCCTTTCTTTACGCCTCTAAAACCACATAAGTTATCAAGTATCCAAGCTACAGGAATCTTTACCTTCTTGTCATTTACTGGATGAACTATCATCTCTGGGTATTTGGCTACAAGTTCCTGAGCCTTTGATGTTGAAACAATGACATTTTTAAAGAATGATCCAGCGGTACCGTAGTCTTTAACATCAGGAAGTTTTCTTCTTCTGATTTCGATAATAGCCTCACGCATCTGTTTAAGGGTGGGTTCCTTTATCTTTTTAAAAGTAAAATGTTCTTGCACATCTTTGTACTGTGCATTTATTTTTCCATCCTTCTTTAATCCAAAAGTTACTGATATGACTATATATCTACGTGGATCCTCCTTAAATACGCTATTCCTATATGAAAATTTACAATCTGTATTTGAAAGGTCTTTGTATTCATCTTTCAATACATCAAGTACGTGTACTGACTCTATGGTATCTTTTACCTCACTTCCATATGCACCTATATTCTGGACTGGTGTAGCACCAACAGTTCCTGGTATTAATGAAAGATTTTCAAGACCATACAAACCTCTATCTACAGTTTGTTCTACTAACTTGTCCCAATTCTCTCCAGCAAATGCGGTTACAGTACCATCGTCTGAAAAGGTAACTCCCTCCATCTCCATTTTAATCACAATTCCTGGAAACCCTTCATCTGACACAAGAAGGTTAGAACCACCACCTAAAACAAAAAAGGGAATCTTCTTTTTCTTTGAAAAGCTCACAGCTTCAATTAATTCATCTTCATTTTTTACAGTACAAAAATATCGTGCAGGTCCGCCGATTCTAAAGGTGGTGAAATCTTTCAGGGAAATTTTTTCTTGAATATTCATTTGTGTATTGCGCCGAATGTTGACGAACGGGTGAAAGCTCCAAATATAATGTCTAAATTAAAATGTGAGTACAGCCGTTCGTCAACACTTGGAACAATATGTTTATTATACCAAGAAGTCAAATATACAACTGCATTGACAGTGTGTATTTTAAATGATATATCTCTAGAGTCTTTTGTTCTTCGTAAAATGAGCCGTTGGGGAAAACGGATTAAACAGCCCCCGTATGAGGATAACGATACCCTCGTGTTTGAAAATGAAGATAAGAAACGCGTCGGTCATTGGATCAGTTGAGATCAAATCAACTGACGGTTCGGTTATGTACAATCAGTACAGTTGCTCGAGGATTGGGTTGGGGTGTGATGGCAAGTCTCATCTCTGGATGAAAATGGACTTCTCAGAAGAGGCTTTGATGTTCATCAGGGAAGAACACAAACCATTTAAAGCACACTTCGTCACCTATCATTCTCAACCCAGTCGATGTGCTCTTCGAAGGAAGGATGTCATGTCGATCCTAGGGGCAAAGGATTTGCGCCCCCCCACACTTTGCGAGACGATTGCAATTGCGTCAGAAACAATTGTCTCTGGTGCTGTCCGTCAGATATTGATCTCTGCCGGCTGCCATAGGGCGGTTGCAGCAGTCCGCATCAACCCGGAATTACCCAATTTCTACCAATTCGGTGTTGAGAGTGATTTGGGTAGTTTCAATAAATTGCCATATGCCAAAGATGATAGGGATCGACTCAGATTTGCTGACCGATTAGACCCTGTCAGTTTCAGGTGGCCCGTACTTATCGGCATCGAGGATCCATAAGTGGATACCTACTTGTTCTTAATTGAACTTACAATCAACCCGCCTAAACAGCGGGTCTTGTGTTATATACACAAAATCCTGCCGAGGCAGGATCTCATGTAGACATTTTATATTGAAGTACTTACATCTAAGCTTTCGCTTTGTTCGTACTCACACATCAGTATTATATCATCTACTGTATTTATGGTGCAAATATGATTGTCAGAGATTGCAATATGTGGTGATTTACGGTATTTTATAGACACCTTGCCGGATCGTATAAAGGTAGTACGTCGCTCTCTGAAAGCGAAAATTTTGGTTCGATTCCAAGTCCGGCAGCAATGAAAACAAAATTTAAAAGTAAGAAGCTGGATTGGTGTAAGGATGAACTCAAATTAATACTAAATAAGCTAATAGCTGGTAATTATCATCAAACTGCTGAAGTAGTTTTTAATCATATTGCTCATACTGGGGTGGAGACTGATTTAAAACCAGAACTAAAGAGTAATCCCACTCTAGATGAGTTTATGAAGAGTGAATAGGGTAATATGATATAATATCCTCAAGTTTAATTATAATTAACAATACATATTTATGCTTACAATATTAATACTTTCAATTGTTGGTGCTGTGATTGCTGCTGTTGTCGGTACTTTCTGGTATTCCGACAAAACTCCGATGGGGAAGATTCATATGAAATATCTTGGTTTTGACAAGTTATCTCCAGAGGAACAGAAGCAAAAGATAGAAGAAGCTAAACCAGGTATGCCCAAGATATATGGAGCACAGTTAATATTGTCTCTTGTAACTGCATTTGCTGTTTCGTTTATTATTACAATGACTATGCAGAATGGTCAGTCATTCTGGTTGGCACTTGGATTTGTAATTATGAACTGGTTATGTTTCGTTGTTCCTACAATCGGTTCTGGAATATTGTGGGGTAATTGTGATAGGAGTATTGCTTGGAAAAAGTTTTTCTCAGATATTGCATCAAATTTAGTTACTATAGTATTGATTGCAATTCTTGCTAGTTTCTTTGCTTAGTATATGCGGCGTGTAGCGATTGTTGGTATATCTGGATCTGGTAAATCTACTTTAGCTAATATATTAGGCAAAAAGCTGGGTATTCCAGTTTTTCACCTAGATAAATATTATTGGGATATCGGTTGGAAAGAAAGATATGCAACTAAAGAAGAATTTAAGAAGGTCTCAGAGGGATTCACTAATGGAGATTCCTGGATTATTGACGGTAACTACAGATCATCAATTGATTTACGATTTGATCGTGCTGATACAATAATCTTTTTAGATTATCCAAAATATTTAAGTCTATGGAGAGCTTTTACTAGAGTATTCAATCGTAATCAACCTTTCGATAAGACAGATGGTGTTAAGGAAAGAATAGATTGGGCTCTGGTTAAGTTTATTATCACCTATTCAATAACAGAAATGAGAGATAGGGTTCTTAAATATAAGGGAATTAAAGATATCTACATTATAAAGAGTGATAGAGAGAGGGATATTTTTATATCAAAAATTTCTTAAAATTACTTTTAAAACAAAGAAAAAGCCGGGGTTCCTATCGTGCGCACATGATGCAGCAGACAGAAACACATCCGGCTAGGTTTCGACAGCTCTTGCGAGCGGTCTATTATCCCGTAAGGGATATTTATGTCTCCAATGCCTTTCGGCTGGGGGGACGCTGAGTGTATTACATCTATATTATATTTTATGCAACTGGTTATATAAATTGCCAAACCAAATATTTCAATGCTAATATCAATATATGAAAAGAATATACTTTGTTCGTCATGGCGCTACAGGTGGTAATGAGAAAAATCATTTTCAACACATAGACATATCTCTTTCAGATACAGGTTTTAAACAGGCTGAATTTGTTGCTGAAAGATTTAGAAAGATCCCGATAGATATAATCATAGCTAGTGATATGGATAGAGCATCTCAGACAGCCCAGGCTATATCCAAGGTTCTTAAAATGGAAGTTAACCATAACCCGCTATTTAAAGAAATACTCCGTCCTACAGCTGTACGTGGAAGATCTAAAACTGATCCTGAAGTTGTTGCCACAATGAATGAAGTACGTAAGAATTTTGGTAATAAAGATTGGCATCATTCTGATGAGGAAAACTTTTTTGATCTAACTACTAGATGCAAGAGTGCTTTAAAGTATATAGAGTCATTAAAAGAAGAAAATATTTTAGTTGTTACTCATGGTGAAGTTCTAAAGATTTTAATGGGGCTAATGTGTTTTGGTGATGAATTTGAAGTTAGGGATTATGAAAAACTTACCAAATTCCTCATCCCGAAGAATACAGGTATAACCATAGTGGAGGAAGAAAAGGGTAAGTATTTCCTCCTTACATGGAGTGACCACTCTCATTTAGGGGATGTGGATATTAAATATAATGAATAGTTATATAAAAAAAGGATTACACGAATTTTTAATCTTCGGTCTAAAACAAGCACAAGCAAGTATATTTGCTGGTTCTTTCTTTGTTCTTCTTTTCATTTCTAATCATGTATCTATATTGGGTCTAGCTAGATACGACTTTCTTTTCATTTCGGCAGTACTAATCCAAATTGTTCTGTATTTAACAAAACTTGAGACCAAGGATGAGGTTAAGGTTATATTTCTCTTTCACATCATTGGGCTTGTCTTAGAGATATACAAAACCAGTCCTATGGTAGGTTCATGGAGCTATCCTGAAGATGCATTTTTCAAAATCTCTACAGTACCACTGTATAGCGGATTTATGTATGCAGCAGTGGGGAGCTATATCAGTCAGGCATGGAAGATATTTAAATTGAAGTTGGAGAACTATGATAGGTATGTATTGAGTGTGGTACTGTGTGCTTTGATATATATAAATTTCTTTACCAATCACTATATCTATGACTTTAGAATATTTCTAATTATTGCAGTCTTTGTTCTTTTCCTTAAAACCAAGGTACATTTCACTGTCATTAATACAGTACGAACCATGTATTTAAATATATCCTTCATTCTCATTGCTTTCTTCATTTGGATTGCAGAGAATATATCAACATATCTTGGTGCTTGGAAATATCCAGATCAAATACATGCATGGACTGTAGTTTCTACAAACAAGATTACTTCATGGTTTCTAATGGTAATTATTAGCTTTATAATCGTAGCGTATCTTAAACACTACAAGAAGGATGTGTTGGGGAAATAGGTAAAAGAAAACCCGCCGATCGAGTTTTCTCGTTCGACGGGGGAGTCTTGATCACATGACCATTATACTGGGATTACCTCAACCATAGCCTCCATGGCTTTTGGAGTGAGGTGGCTTGTCGCCAGATCCAGGAGAGTCCCCGGATCAATCTCACTGAGCACTCTGTCCCAGAGGGTGAGAAGTTCAGCGTTATCCACCTCAAAATCTCGATCGTGGTCCCTCTTAGCACCTATCGTAACTTTTTTGAGCAAACCCCCAAGGGTGAGAGGATCCAAAAGTGGCAACGGGATGCACAGCGACCCTTCAAGGATCCCCTCCTTATTGAGGCACTCCACGACCAAGAGGTCATAGTAGGCTTCACGATGGCATGCCCCAGTGGTGTCTTGGGTTTCCAGGACAACCTCTGTGGTCACCCCCTCCTTTTCCAGGTTCGAGACAGGAACACACCATGTCCCCGCTGACCTCTGGGTGAAGACTACTTCCAGCACGGCTGCGAACAAGATGTTCGCGAGGGCGTAGTTTCTTCCGCCACTGAGTGTTTTGGCGCGATTAGCGATGCGCATCGCATTTACAATGTTCATAACTTAACCAATTTGGTTTTCGTCGTTTGTTTACTTGCCAGAACTAATCCGTTCCAGCCCACCGTTGTATATAGTAGCACATTCTACACTATATGTCAATAGTGATAAAATATGTTAATATAGAGAAATGAAAAGAGTAATAATCGTGCATCGTTGGTCCGGTGGCCCTACTGATGATTGGAGACCTTGGTTAAAAGTCGAATTAGAAAAGTTGGGGTATGTGGTAGTAATCCCTTCAATGCCAGATACCGAAGTTCCTGTTATTGAAAAATGGGTAAGTCATCTTGAAAGTATTGTTGGTGAAGCAAATTCCGATACATATTTTGTCGGACATAGTATTGGTTGCCAAACTATATTGCGTTACTTGGAAAAAATAAATGTTAAGGTTGGTGGAGCTATCTTCGTAGCAGGTTGGTTTAATTTAAAAAACATGGAAGATGTAGAAATAGAGAGAATTGCGGAACCTTGGATTAAGACCCCAATTGATCTAGTAAAAATAAAAGCAGTCTTACCAAAATCAACCCTGATCATTTCAGATGATGATCCTTTCGATTGTTTTGAGGAGAATAGGGAGAAATTTGGAAAATTCGTTACAAATACTCTAGTGATACCAAGAGGCGGACATCTTACGGCTAAAGATGGTTTTGAAGAATTACCTCAAATATTGGAGGAGATGGGAATTTAAATTTATGTTAAAATCTACCCATGCCTAAAAAAATATTCATAACAAGAGAAATACCCGGTCCCGCTATCGATATGCTTAAAAGCAAGGGATATGAAATTGATATCTCTGGAAAGAATGAACCACTAACACAAAAGGATCTAATTAAATTTCTAAAGAAGAAACCGTATGATGCTGTACTAACACTTCTTACAGATATCGTAGATGCTAAGGTATTCGATGCTGTCCCTACAGCTAAAATATTTGCAAACTATGCAATGGGTTTTAACAACTTTAATATAAAGGATGCAAAGGAAAGAGGAGTTGTGGTCACCAACACACCAGGAGACTTCGGATACTGCATAGCTGAACATGCTATGGCTTTAATATTAGGCCTCACTACGCGCATTGTAGAGGCAAATGACTATGTAAGAAAGGGTAAATACAATGGTTGGTCACCTACCAATTTCATAGGTAAAGACCTAAAGGGTAGTACTCTAGGAATCATTGGTACAGGACATATTGGTGAGAAACTAGCATATCAAGCTGGAAGAGGTTTTGAAATGAAAGTCATCTATTATGACATACGAAGAAATGAAAACATTGAGAAGCAAGGTATCGCTACTTTTGTACCAACTGTCGAAGAGCTATTAAAACAAAGCGATGTTGTTTCTCTACAAGTACCATTACTTGATTCTACATTCCATCTCATAAATGAGGAAAGATTAAGAATGATGAAAAAAACTGCAATCCTCATAAATACTTCAAGGGGACCTGTTATAGATGAAGTAGCTTTGGTTAAGGCACTTAAGGAAGGAGTGATTGCTGGAGCGGGATTAGATGTATTTGAATTTGAACCAAAGATTACTAAGGGACTTACAAAGTTTCCTAATGTAATTCTCACTCCTCATATTGCCTCAGCAAGGGAATCAGCAAGAAATGAAATGTCTAGAATGGTAGCTGAAAATATTATAGGCTTCTTTGAGATGGGTAAGGCTAAGAATCCAGTGCTATAGTTTCTTTTTTCTTAATATTAGGAAAGTCATAAATGAATTTGAAGTTATCATAACTATTGAATGTAATGTAGTTGCAATGTTATATGCCTGTAAGGACAATAACATTAGAATATGTCTAAGGACATTCATACTGTAAAGTATTGGAGTCTCTGTGCTCGGTTCACTCCATGTTTTTCTTAGTGTAGGTATGAAAGCTAATATATCTATACTTACTGCAATTATCACAGATATAGTTGGATCCTTTGTGATGATCCATGGTACAAGACCTATCAGTGAGATGATAAGAAATATTGTATCGATTTTTCGTATACCTCTAAACCCATACTTTAATGAAAATATAAATATCAATACAGTAAATATTTCTGAAGCAGCAGTCGGAAGTGCTCCGATCCCTGCACCTTTTGCAAGTTGCCCAAAGAAGATGATGCAAGAGACAATAGACCAGACAAACCAAGTATATGGGTGTGGTTTGACTCTGCCTTTAACTATATCCATTAAATATGGAACATTACCAATGATGGCAAGAATGGATGCAATGATTGCAATGCTTTCTTTCATGAATATATTCTAGCATTTTAAAACAATATGTGTGTTAGTATATATAATATATTATTTTAACAATTAAATTTATGCACTTTGGTGAACATGTTACAGTCGACGGTTATGGTGGAGAAGAAAAACTACTCAATGATGAAAAAATAGTTACTTCATGTCTCAATGATCTACCAGGACTTTTGGGTATGAAGAAGCTATCTAATCCAGTTGTATATTTTGCTAAAGGTAACGATACAAAAGATCCAGGTGGATGGACTGGTATTGTAGTGATTGAGGAAAGTCATATTAGTATACATACATTTCCAAAAAGAGGATTTGTGAGTGCGGATGTATATACCTGCAAGAATGGAATGGATGGGGAATACATCATCCAGTATTTTAAAGAAAAGTTTAACCTAAAAGATATTGAATCAAACTTCCTTAAACGTGGAACCAGATATCCTCAGGATAACCTATACTAGGATTTCTTTTTCTCAATAATCTTTTTTGACTTTGGTAGAGATTTAACAATATTCTTCCATTGTCCTTTTAATTCCTCTGCAAACTTCTGTAGTTCTGGAGTAGTGGCTTCATCAGTTGCAATATATGCAAAGACAATAGCATCTACAATCTTGTGAAATGTACCCTCAGACATATCTTCTATATTTGATATTCTTTCTATGACCTCATCCTTCATTTTATCCATCCATTCTTTTGTTTGTTTTCGATGAGCCTTTCCTTTGGGACCAAAAAGATAGTATGAACTAGCTGCTAATGCTGCAGCACCTGCACCTATACCTACTACCTTAGCCATTTTTGAAGTATTTTTCTTTTTCATAAAATTAGTATACTACTTCTATTCGTCCTTACCTAATATCTTCTTTGGTCTTCTAGAAACAGTTTTTTTCTTCGGATTAAAAAGCATTCTAAAAAATACATTACTTTGTAAGTCCTCAATCAATTCCATTGTTGTATCACCGATGGTATCTAGACTATCTTCAATCTTAGCCAGTATCCTAGTAAAGGAATGTAAAGCCTTTATCGAGTATATCAGTATGATTGATATCAATATTCCGAGCAATACAAAACCAATACTGGAAATGAAGAAGAATATTTCTGATTGAGCTAATGTTGTCATAATCTATATTCTAGCACAGTTAACTACTTCTTTTGTGGTGTAGGAGCATATCCACTGCTTGATCCATAGAACCAGCAGGTGTGATATTTCCACCATTTACAAAGAATATTTCATCTGCATTTTCTATTGTATTGAGTCGATGGGCGATAATTACCTTAGTAGTCTTTTCAGGTAGCTTTAGTAGTATCTCCTCAAGTACTCGCTCTGTCACGGTATCTATGTTTGCACTGGCTTCATCAAGTATTAAGATATCAGGCTTCCTCAATACCGCCCTTATGAAAGCAATTATCTGTCTTTGACCAAGACTCAAGGTATTTGAATTACCCGCAATCTCTGTATCTATACCCTTGTCGAATCTTTCAAGTAGTTTCTCTAGTCCTGCTTTGCTTAACACAGATACAAGCTCATCAGCACTTAGATTGATATATTCAGTGTTACCATAGATGATATTGTCCTTTACCGTTCCACTAAATATGAAAGGTTCTTGAAGAATGAAACCAATCTTCTTCACTCTTTCCTCAGGGGTATATGATCGTATATCTTTGCCCGATAGGTATATGGTACCTTCCGTTGGATCAAAGAGACGAGCTATCAGTGAAGCGGTAGTAGTCTTTCCTCCACCAGTCGGACCAACAAGGGCATATGTCTTACCCGTACTTAGATTAAAGTTCACATCATTTAATACCTTGTCAGTATTTTCTGGATATTGGAATGATACATTCTTGAAACATATAACTGAATTTCCATCTGAAAGAATTTCCTTTGATTCATGTATTGTAAGGTCAGATTCGAGTCGGGTAATTTCTGAAATTCTCTCCCAACCAGCCAATGCAATCTGCATAGTTGACCAGAAGTTAGCAAATTGACGTAATGGATCATAGAAGCGGGCAATATATAGCAGGAAGCTGATTAATAATCCAATCTCTAGATTACCTTGTGATATGAGATATATTCCATATACGAGAACGATCAATTGGGCAATATTTGATGCAAAATCATATATTGGCATGAATACATTGTTTCCCAATCCTGCGAGTACTGAATTCTTAAAGTTTACAATATTTGCTTTTGCAAACTTTTCTTTGAAATAGTCACGACGGTTAAAGGCTATGATAACTTTAAAATTCTCGAGACTCTCTTGAATCTCAGAACTTAGAGCACCTTCTGATCTTAGACTATTTAAATTTATTTTCTTTACCCAAGATGATATTGATTTGCTGAATATAACTAACACAACTGCTGGTAAGAGTGCAGCAATACCAAGTCTGTAGTTAATGAAGAGGATAAAGATAGCGGAACCAACTATGGTAAAAGCACTTCCTGTAAACTGCATTAGTGTTTGAGAAAAGAACTGATTCAATTTATCAGTATCATTGTTGATACGGGATATTAAATCCCCAGTTTTGTTTTGATTGAAGAACGCTACTGGAAGTTCTTGTAGTTTGGTAAATACTGTATTCCTTAGTCTAAACAGGGTAAGTTGACCTACAGAACCCATAAGTTGTGTTTGTGTGTATGCTGCAAAGACTGCGATAATGTATATTGATAGCAGGATTCCTGAAAAGATTAATACGCCACGGTAGTCTCCTTTAAGAACATAGTTATCAACTGTATATCCTACAAGTAGAGGTCCGATTAGAGTTAATCCTGCATTAATGAAGATGGCTATTAGAGCCAAAGATATTTTCCTTCTTTCGTATGCTAAAAGCTCAGCCATCTTTTTTACGGCAACCCATATTGATTTCTGTACATCATTATTTGAATCTGTATTAAGTTTGTATTTCATAGTGATTTGTACTTCTTTGAGAATCAAAGATTTGATTGTATTCCGGTGATGAGTTTAAGAGTTCTTTATGAGTGCCTAAAGCTAGAACTTCACCTTCCATGAGTACTATGATTTGATCAAAGTCCTCAATTGATGATATTTTTTGAGTTACCGAGATCAGGGTAATATCAGGATAGTTTGATTTAATATTTTTTAATATTTTCTGTTCTGTGACCCTGTCTACTCTAGCAGTGAAATCATCTAGAAGGAGCACCTTAGGATTAAGGGCTAGTGCGCGTGCTAGCATAATACGTTGCTTCTGTCCTCCAGATAGGCTGGTACCACGTTCCATTACAAGCTCATCAAGACCGTTTGATAGGTTATCTACAAAATCTGATAGCTCGGCTGTTTCAATCGCTTTCCTAAGAGATTCATCAGTAACTGTTTTGCTAAAAGCAATGTTTTCACGAAGACTCATATTAAACATAATACTATCTTGAAAAACCAATCCAACTTGTTCGTGTAGTGACTCACTATTATATTCATTTATAGGTCTATCATCATAAAGTACCACTCCCTGAGTTGGTGGAAGTATACCTATTAGTATGTTCATAAGTTGAGTTTTTCCAGCTGCGGTCGGACCAAGTATGGCAGTTCTAGAACGAGCAGGCACCTTAAATGAAATATCTTTCAATACCGTTTTTTCTCCAAAAGTTACTGAAACATTTTTAACCTCAATATCTCCTTTTATTGATTCCACTAGTTTCCCAGTATCTCTTTTATCACTAGCATTTAATATTTCATATACACGCGCATATGATGCTGATGCGCGACTAATTGAATTACTTAAAAATCCAATCATAATAATTGGAAATATTATTATCCCCAAATATGCAACGAATGCGGTGAAATTACCAACAGTCATTGTTTGATTGATTATGAAATGACCACCCAGTAGAAGAATTATTAGTGTTGCTATATTTGCAATTAAACCAATGATAGGGAAGGTGACTGCAAAATGCTTAACTATCTTAATTCCAAGATCCTTTGCACTGGTATTTGCTTGTGTAAACTTGTCATTCTCAATCTTTTTTGAATTCAGTACTCTAACAGTCGAAGATCCTAGTACACTTTCATTTATGATCTTGTTTAGCCAATCTATAACCTCCTGACTTTTCTTAAATACATGTTTAAGCTTCATGAATATGAAAGCGAAAGTGAAAGTTATGAATGGAAGTGTAGCTAGTACAGCTAGAGCTAATCTCCAATCAATCATAAGTATAAGTACTGCTGCGCCTAGTATTAGAAATACAGATGAGATTATGGTTACTATTGCTTGCCCTATAAAATTCTTAATGTTGTCTATATCTGAAGTTAGATTTGTAAGAAGTTTACCAGCAGTTACTTCTTGAATATACATATAGTTTTGTTCTGCAATCTTTGAAACTATCTTCTCTCTCAGTTCTCTAGCTGCTTTCTCTGCTGTGTACGTCTGAGCAATACTTTGTAGATATGCAAAGATGAATGTACCAAAAGCTGCAAAGAAGAAATTCCATAATACACTTGAAAGTATTTGACCAGTTTGTCCATATACGTCTATGCCATGAGCAATTATCTTAGGTAGTATGAGGTTTAAACCATTTGTAGCAAAACCAAGAAGAACTAGGCCAATGGTAAGCCAAGTATATGGTTTAAGGACGGCAAAGACATTGGGCTTTTTGAGATTATCTTTCACATTTCTAATATATCATAGTTAATTGACTTTTTGCATACGCAGACTTAATCTAACGTTATGTTAAAGAATCTTTCACCAATACAGAATCACATTCTTTCAAGACTCAAGAATGCTAAGATTTTGAAGTATAGCGAGCTACATCCAAGAGGTGTTGCTAATGATCTCTTTAACTATCATCTACAGCACTTAGTTAAGAAAGGAGTAGTTGATAAGTTTGAAGATGGGTACACTCTTTCAGTTATCGGTATTAAACATGTAGCAGATCCATATATATCAAATCCAATAACTAGTCTGTTTAAGGTAAATGTCATAACTATTGTATCCAGAGTAGTTAATGGAAAGATAGAAATTCTTAATCAGATCAGAAAATCCAATCCTTCATATGGGAAAGTTGGGGTAATGGGAGGTGTTGTTCAAAAAGGAGAATTAATTGAATTGGCTGCAAAGAGAAAACTAGAAGAGGAAACAGGTTTAAAGGCAAAACTAAAGTTTATAGGTTGTGAAAGAAGAGTGATGTATATGAATGGGGACATATTTTCTGATGTTCTGTTTCCAATTACATATGCTAATTCATATTCAGGTGATCTGCTTGTTGATTCAGATTTCGGACATAATATGTGGGTGCCAATCAGTCAGGCAATTAAAAACGAATCAACAGAATATGATTCCATAAAGAGTATTGTAAAGGTTTTGAAGGCAATTAAGAGTGGAAGAATACAAAAACTACCATTTTTCTTTGATGAGAATATTCAATCTGATAATTAACACTTACCGAAGAGATCCTCTCTTCTTAGTATATATCATGGTGGTATGCTGAGTTTATGAAAACAAATATAAAAGAATTAAAAACAAAGGGTTTTGTATCTCTTTCATATCCGAAAGAATTAAGAAGGGAGGTCAACAAGACAGTAGAATCTTGGAAAACATTCTGCAATCTATCAATAGATATTAAAAAAGGTTTGCCATATAGCAACAATGCCGATGGAGTGGGTTATGAGTTTAAAGAAGGAGTGGGGAATAGAGCAGACAGGAAGGAAAATTTTGATGTAACAACTATTGGTCAAGAATGGTTAAAGAAAAACAGTAGGAATATAGATAACCCAATTGTTCTAGACTTCATTAAGAATTCAACCAATCTTGTGGGTTTAATTAAACCCCTCATACTTGATTTTGCTCGTGAATGTGAAAATGAGTTTGATCTCAAAGGTTTTACAGGCGAGGTAGATCAGAGTGAAGTAAACTATTTTGTCCGCTTCATTCACTATTTCGGAGATAGACAGACAGATGAAGAGACAGCTGTATCTCATTGTGATCAAAGTGGATTCACTCTACACCTGTTTGAAAGTGCACCTGGTCTACAATGTTTAACATATAATGGGAAATGGATAGATATGCCGGTATCAGAAGGTGAGACTGTCATAATTCCAGCTATGCAAATGCAATTGAGATCAAAGGGAGAGTTAAAAGCTTTATGTCATAGAGTCATAGCTAATACGGAGACAGCTATCGTCGGTAGATATTCAGCTGTGTGCTTTGTTCAGCTAAAGAATACTTTGAAGTATGATAAGGATAGAAATGGAAGACTTCAGGAAAAAGTACCAGGATTTAACTACGAAATGAAGCATGAGGACTTCTCTAAGCTATTTAAATAGATACATGATAATATATGTAAATGACAAATCAGGAAATAGAGTGTAGATTCCTAGAGATAGATAAGGAGAAGATTGTAAAGAAACTTCTAAGTCTTGGGGCTATCGATGAAGGTGAAGTAATGCTTGAGGAAACAATTATATATGATAAAGATTTAAAATGGAGAGATGAACAGAGATTCGTACGTCTTAGAAGGTTTGGGAATACCACAAAACTCACATATAAAGAACATAGAGAACACACTGTTGATGGTACATATGAGATTGAGTTTAAAATAGATGATTTGGAAAAAGCTGAATTAATGTTTGAAAAGATCGGTCTACTACCTTACAGGCATCAACAAAAGAAGAGACATACACTAAAACTCAACGGAGCTACTTTTGATATAGACACTTGGCCAAAGATACCAACATATATTGAGATAGAGGGTGATTCAGAACAAGTGTTGAAGGATGCGGCAAAATCTATCGATTTGGATTGGAAGAATGCTGACTTCCATAACGCTAGATGGGTTATTGAAAATATCTACAACATACCTGTTGGTAAATTGAGATATTTTAATTTCGATAGATATGAATAGTTTGTATTGTGGAATTATATTTTGAGGTTATAATATGTGTATATGAATTCTGGTCAAAAAGGTTTTACACTCATTGAATTAATGGTGGTGATATCTATAGTTGGTTTACTGAGTTCAGTTGTACTTGCTGCCCTCTCTTCTGCTAGAGGGAAAGCAAAAGATTCTGCTGTAATGTATGAGTTAAGACAAATCTCAACATTGATGGCGCTTGAGTACTCTGACAGTTCAAGCTATACAAATCTACAGAGAGGATGGATTATTAGTGATACTGTGCCATGTACACCAGCAACTGCTTTTGCCGGTAACTATAGTTCCAAAATAACAGAATTGTGTAATAGTATAAAAAATAAACTTGGATCTAGTGGTAATCGCTTATTTGTGGGAGCACCAGTTACTGGCGGGGCACAATCATATTCTCTAATGGTTGTCATGCCTTCAACAGGTAATACATTCTTCTGTATTGGTGACAGTGGAAGAACTTCACTCGGTCCATTTAATGGCACACCAACTATATGGTATAGTCCTGGTTGTTATGGCGATCCTTAGAGATACTTATTACCATAGCTTCTCATGGTATCAATAATTTTACCTAGTGCCACACCCTTTTTTGTCAAAGTATATTCTACTCTAGGAGGTTTTTCAGAAAATTTATGTCTGGTAATTATATCCTGCTTTTCCAAAAATATAAGCTTATTAGTTATTGTCCTAGAGCTAACACCAACCAGTGATTTTTCAATCTCACTAAACCTTTTAGGTTTAACCAAAAGATCCCTCACAATTAGTAGGGTAAAAGTATCACCAATAATATTGGCTGTTTTAGCAAGTGGGCACTCACTGCATATACCAGAGATTTGCTTCTTTGTTCTTAGCATATTAACCACATTCTAACACATATGTAAATACTTTACAAAGTAAAGTATTAGACTATAATTACTACATTAATCATTAAAAAATAAATATGAGTAAAATAATTTCAAAAGATCTTACGAAGCAAGCACCAAGAAGTGCGTATGAAAGGATAGGGGGATTAGCAATTATCGCCAGAACAATTGATAAGTGCAGAGCATATATTAATGGTATGAATGGAGAATATCATTTTGATTGTCCACTTGATAATACACTCTTTAAGTTTATGGGTATAAAGGGAGATGACTTTAAAAATTATGTTTTAGAGAATCATACTGATGAAGAAATTGCTAATTGGGTAAAGAATAGTGGTATTAAAAAGACCGATGCTGAGATTAAGGCATGGTCAGATGCATTTAAGACAGATTACTCATACTCAACAGATCCTAACAAGAAAGATTGGTTTATCGGTGAATGTAAGAGACTAAATCTTGATCCTATGAAGACTACTTTGTTTGACTACCTAGATGTTGACGATAAGGTGAGTTTTAATATGTAGTGGTGTATCTGCATTATGCTGTGCTATAATACCGACGTTATTAAATAATCAATTAAACACTCCATTTGGAGAAAAATATATGGCAACAAAAACAAATTCTGCATTTATGAAACCGATGACAGTCAGTGCTGACCTAGCAGCAGTTGTCGGAAAGGGACCTATGCCTCGTTCTGAGGTCGTTAAGAAGCTTTGGGTATATATCAAGGATAAGAATCTTCAGGATCCAAAGAATAAGAGAAATATAAATGCTGATGCTACTCTTAAGAAGGTTTTTGGTGGAAAAGATATGGTAAATATGTTTGAAATGACAAAGCTTGTTTCAAAGCATCTATCTTAGTTTTATTAGTTTAACAAAACAAATAAATGAAGAATAGCAAAATTATAATTGCACTCGTTGCTGTAGTATTTGTTATTGGTGCCATTGTTATAGTTGTACGTAATCCAAAAAATAGTGCTGATAAAACTCCTGTAACTGTTCCGGTTGTTAGTGCTCCTGTAAATAAGCCTGTGATAAAAGATAATCCAGTAAGTACACAGCCACCTACACAGAGTGCGGTAACGCCACCATTTCCTTTAGCTGAGGTATCTAAACATAATAACTCAACAGACTGCTGGTCAGCTATAAATGGTAAGGTGTATAACTTAACATCTTGGATATCGAAACATCCAGGTGGATCTAGTGCCATAATTTCTCTATGCGGTATAGACGGAAGTACTGCGTATAATGGTGTACATGGGCAACAAAAAAGACCTGCTAATGAGCTTGCGGCGTTTGAGATTGGAGTACTTAAATAAAATATATGAATATACAGTCAATTAACCAAAAGTTAAATTCACTAATTCCATACGCACCTGCAATTGTGCGTATCGGTATATCTCTTGTTGTGCTTTGGTTCGGGTTTCAACAGATGCAAAATCCATTATCTTGGCTATCAGTACTACCTGAGTGGACTCAGTCTTTACCCATAAGTCAGGTTGCTTTAATATATCTTAATGCATGGTTTGAAATAGTCTTTGGTCTGCTACTTCTTGTCGGATTCTATACCAGACCAGTAGCACTACTGGTTGCTCTACATCTTTTGGACATTACATTTACAGTCGGTTATGGAGCTATAGGGGTTAGAGACTTTGGTCTTACACTGTCTGCCATAGCAATCTTTGCAAATGGGTATGACAAGCTATCTGTTGATAAAATTAGAACTCATGATATGCTCTAAAGCATGTCTAAAGAAATAATTCTTAGCTTCGACGAAGTCTCATTTGAATTTGGTCATAATAAACCCATACTAGATGAGGTCAGTTTCTCTGTGAGGAACGGAATGAAAGTGACTTTGATGGGGCAGAATGGTGCTGGAAAAAGCACTCTATTCGGTTTAATTACTGGATACAGTAAACCTGAATCAGGAAAGATTAATATATCTAATGGAGTATCAATTGCTTTAGCAAAGCAGGTGATTCCTCGTGAGTATCTAGATCTAACACTTCGAGAGTTCTTTGAAAAGAGCTTTAGCAAAAAGATCTATGATATAGATGTAAAAATAAAGGAGGTTTTGGAAGTTGTTAATTTTAATGCACCTTTTGATCGCATCATTAGATCCTTTTCGGGAGGACAGCAAGCACGTTTGCTACTTGCTTCAGCTATAATACAAAATCCTGATCTATTACTTCTTGATGAGCCTACAAACAACCTCGATAAGGCAGGTATTGAACATCTTACCGACTTTCTAAGAAAATACAGTAAAACAGTTATTGTAATATCCCATGATGCGGATTTTCTTAATTCATTTACCGATGGGGTTCTATATCTTGATGTATATACAAAAAAGATTGAGCAATACTTTGGAAACTACTTTGATGTAGTTAAGCAGATATCTTCACGTATTGAGAAAGAAAATATGAAGAATGCTCAGTTAGCTAAAGAAATACAAGAAAATAAAGATAAGGCTGGCTTCTTTGCAAATAAAGGTGGTCAAATGAGACTCGTGGCTAAAAGAATGAGAGAAAAAGCTGAGGCTTTAGAAGAGGAAATGGTTGATGTTAGAAGGGAAGACAAGACAATTAAACCTTTTGTCATACCTGCACAGCCAGAAATTATTGGTGAAATTTTAAAAATTAATTCGTATAAGGTTATACATAATCATAAAGCTACAAATCGAAAGACATCCATTTCTCTTAAGAGAAATACTCATCTATTACTGCGTGGTCCAAATGGTATAGGGAAAAGTACACTTCTTCAGACTATAGCTGAGGGTGGTACAGGATCTGTCATTGCAGAGAATGTGCGTGTTGGATATTACAGACAAGATTTTTCTACACTCAATTTCGAAGATACTGTACATGATTCACTGATACAGGTCACAGAAAAAAAGAATGAAGAAGAGATGAGATCAGTTGCTGCTGGTTTTCTTATAACAAGTGATGTAATGAATGTTAAAGTTGGTAGCTTGTCTGAAGGACAAAAGGGACTGGTGGCATTTGCCAGACTTGTTCTTGAACGTCCAGGACTTTTAATACTAGATGAACCAACTAATCATATTAACTTCCGTCATATACCACTTATCGCAGATGCATTGAATAAGTATGAGGGAGCAATGATACTGGTATCTCACGTTCCAGAGTTTGTGGAGAAAATTAGGATAGACGAAATACTAGATCTAGAGAAGTAATATTAACCTAGGTTGTTAGGTATCTCTAAGAAGAATGTGGTACCAGTATCCTCACTCGATTCAAACCATACACGGCCTTTGTGTAATTCCATAATCTTTTTTACATAATAGAGACCTAAGCCTGTACCGTATGATGTATGTGACGCTTTAGATGTTCTATAGAATTCTTTGAACATATTACTATGTTCACTTGTCGCTATACCTATTCCTTGGTCAGTAACACTTATAATATGTGTATTTGGTGTCGATCTATAACCAATCGTGACTGTTTTCCCAGCTGATGAATACTTAATTGCATTAGATATGATATTAGATATTGCTCTTTTAATTTTAACCTGATCACAGACCACATTAAGTTCTTTTGGAAGTGTACCGCTTCTAACTAATGCAATATCCTTCTCTTTTGCGGGTATTATAAAGACTGCCGTAATCTCATCTAGCATCGATACAATATCTACTTTTTTAAGAATCAGAGATTTAGCATTTTTCCTTTCCATTTCAGTAGACTCAAGAATTTGATTAGCGGTTTTTAGGAGTTCAACACTAGAGTTATGCATTAATTTTAGGCTTTCTTTTTGATTTTGGCTAAGATTTTGACTTTCGTTTTCAATCATATAGTCAAGTGACCATTTTATTCCAACCAGCGGTGTTCTAAGGTCATGTGCGACTATAGATACGAATTCAGATCTCAGTGCTAGTAAATCTTTTTCTTTGCGTCTTTCTCTATACAAAAAGAGGATTAGGCTTGAAAGCAAAAGGGTGATCAAAGCAGGGATAGATCCATATACGAATAGGGTGGTGTAATAGTTTCTAGAGTTCATATCTATACCAACGACATATAAAACTTCATTTGATTTTGGGTCTAATATAGGTGATAGGGAACTAATCCAAGATCCCCAACGATCTGACGTCGGACCTTCGATTGCACCCTTTTTATTTACGAAGACATTTCTAAAGGTATCCGTAGCTTCAAAATACACTTGACCTGGCGGAGAATAGTCAGGAGAATCACTGTTTTCTGAGTCAGCAATGAAATATACTTCACCATTCCTCATGCTGGTGATATAGACAAATTTAATATCACTATTAATCTTTGTAACACCCTTCAACTTTGATTTTAGTTCAAGATACTCAGTTTTAATTTCATCACTCTCATCTCCAGAAAGGGAGTTGATAATGTTTACGTCTAGAGTTGTTGCCATTAGCTCCGTGTGTTCAATTAAAGATTTTTTAACTGAATCACCCGCATATCTAACTGTATAAAATGTAGATACTAGACCAATAAGTAATATTACCAGTATCGAAATATATGGTTTCAAAACAGAGATCTCTTTTTTATTTTCATTTTTTAGCATATTTAAATACCTAAATTTGTGTAGGCTGTATTCCTAGTGCCTCCTTTATTTTTGAGATTATCTCTTTTGTTGTGGATGTGCTCTTGGTTAAATAGAAAGAAGGTTGGCTTTCAACTATTCCTTTCATTATCTTATCATCAGCAGTAAGTGAGGTTAGTAGTATAACTTTTACATTTTTTCCATATTCTCCACTCTCTCTTAATTTTTTTAGCATCTCCATACCAGTCATTTTTGGCATAGATATGTCTAATAGTATTAGATCGGGTTTCTCCTCCAGAGCTTTGTTCAGTCCGATCATACTATCAGATGCAGATATTACATTAAATTCATCCTTAATTAATATTGCAGCTAGAGTATTAGTTATAGTCGTTTCGTCGTCTATTATTAAAATAACAAAATCACTATTTTTCTTTATTTCCATGAATATATATTAACATATATTCTAATCGCGTCCCACAGCATTTCCTGACACGAGACCAGTTGTCCAACATAGTTGCAGGCTATAACCCCCAGATGGTCGATCGATATTTAGAATGTCTCCTATCAGGTATAGATTATCAACTATCCGAGATTTCATTGTTCTAAAATCTACCTCTGAAAGGTCTACACCACCCGACGATACAATAGCTTTATCTTTACCTAGTAGGTAATCAACCTCCATAGGTATTCCTTTTATAATATCAATCATTCTAAGTCTCTCTTCTCGACTAATGCTATTACATGTTTTTTCAATATCTATTTTTGTTAGATTAAGAACTATGTCTACTAGTGCCGATGGTATTATGTTTCCAAGTGAGTTCTTAATCTTTTTTTTGTCGTCAGTCTTAAATAGCTCTTGTAGTTTAGTGTTCATCATTCCATGATCAAGTGATGGGAGTAAATCAAGTTTAATGACAACCTCACCGTATTTTAATAACTCTCCAATATCCTTACTCATATTTAATACCGTAGGACCACTTATACCAAAATGAGTGAAAAGAAGCTTACCGTGATGAATTTCTTGTTTTTGATTATTCTGAAAAGTGGTAAGTTTTATGTCTCTAAGAGTAACTCCAGATATTTTTTTAAACCAGTTACCCTTAAGTGCTATAGGTACAAGTGCTTCATTTGAAGGAATAATATTATGACCTAGTTTCATTAGCCAGTTAAAACCATCACCCGTTGAGCCAGTCTCTGGTCTTGAGGTTCCACCAGTTGCAAGAATAAAATATTTTGATGTAATTATATTTCCATTCTTCAATTTCACTCCTGTAACTTTATTGTCACTGATTTCAAAATCTACTACTGCTGAATCAGTCTTTATAACAACATTATTTTCTTTCATATAATTAACTAGCACATCCCAAACTGATTGAGCTTTGTCAGTTACTGGGAATACACGTTTCTCGGCTTCAATTTTTGTTTGCATTCCGCGATTATTGAAGAAATCAATAGCATCTTTTACATTTATTTGTGAGAATGCAGAAAAAAGAAACTTATCACTATCCTTATATTTCTTTAGAAAGGTTCTCACATCATATTCAGCATTTGTAACATTACATCTACCACCACCAGTAATTAAAAGTTTAACACCAAGAGAAGGGTTTTTTTCAAGTATAGCAACTTTGAGTCCTCTCTTTGCAGCAGTACCTGCCGCCATCATTCCAGCTGGTCCTCCTCCTATTACAACCACATCAAATTTATCCATATTTATTAATCAAAGATTGAAACCAGGTATTCATCAATATCGCGTTGATCCATATCGTAGAAATTCTTACCTTTATTGTGCAGATATTTTGCTAGCTTAATACCAACAAATCTCCAATGCCATGGTTCATACACATAAAACTTATTATTCTTCGGATATGAAAGTATGAATCCGTATTTGTACGCATTTGCGTTAAGCCAGGTAAATGCTTTTGTGTTTTCAAAGCCATCAAGTTCACCACCAATACCTGGAGTTATTAAATCCACTGTTGTACCCAATTGATGTTCTGAGTACCCCTGATCAGCAGAAAATTGGTTTGCAGTACCAGCTCCGTATATAACCTTGTAATCCTGCTTAAGGGCCTGCTGCTCATTAAAAGATCTATATGCTGAAAATACATAAATTTCGACCCCACTATCTTTTGCTGCAATAATCATGTCTTCTAATTTAGGCCAAACCATGTTGTGCACCTTTAATATTTTTGAATCTGAGTATGTATATTCTTTTGGAACCTCAGTTAGTCTAGATGGTGCATAGTTTTCGTTTAGAAAAAATATTTTCGAATATTTTGCCAGAAGTTCAGGATCTGTCTTGCTTAATTTCTGCAGTGTTGTCACGGTATCTGAAAAGTTACCAACCTCTTCTTTGTATACACCAAGCTTCTTTTCAATGGCGCTAACATTTTGCCTTAGTTGGTATACATCATTTGTTGAATTTTCCTTGTTTTTAGATATCTCTGCCTTTAATTGTTCTGTTGTGGAAGCAAGACTCTGCTCTAGTGAATATACATGGTTTGATACCTTGTATATACTTATATAGCTAAGAATAGAAAGTGCTACTATTATCATAGCTAGGGCTAATAGACTATGTTTCTTAAGTAAATTTAATATCATAGCTATATAGTATCATAAACAGGTATATTGACAATATCATCAATATAATATATATTCACATAATAATTTATGTACAGAAATAATTCGAATTCTCGACCACAGGGTAGATTTAGTAACCGACCTCCTGCTCGATTTAATAACAATAGAAGAACTAATAATAGAGGCTCACAGGGTGAGAATATTTCTCATGCTCGTTTTATAAACAAAGCAACTATAACTGAAGAGGTTGAGCACTTTGTTCCAGAACATGCATTTGCTGATTTTCATATTGAAGAAACATTAAAATCTACAATTATAGGAAAAGGATACAAACTTCCAACTCCAATTCAAGACAGATCAATTCCTCATATACTTAAGGGTCAAGATATTGTTGGTATTGCAAATACAGGAACAGGTAAGACTGCGGCTTTTCTTATCCCTTTAATTGATAAGGTTTTGAAGAATAGGAAAAATAAGATACTCATTGTTGTTCCAACAAGAGAATTGGCTATACAAATACAGAATGAATTAATCGGTTTTACTAAGGGAATGAAAATCTTCTCAGTTTGTTGTGTTGGAGGAGCATACATTGGTAAACAGTTGTCTGAACTTAGATATGTAAATGAGTTTATTATAGGTACACCAGGACGACTAAAAGACCTAATCGAAAGAAAGGCAATTGTTCTTAATCAATTCTCAACAATTGTGTTGGATGAAGCTGATCGTATGCTAGATATGGGATTCGTAAACGATATGAGATATCTAATGGCTGGTATGCCTAAACCTCGACATACACTATTTTTCTCTGCAACTATTTCTCCAGAAATTGAAAAAATGATAGGTGAATTTTTAACTGAGCCAGTTAGAATATCAGTAAAGACTAGAGATACATCAAAGAATATTGAACAAGATATTGTGAGGGTTGCTAGAGGATTAAATAAAATAGATGTTTTGGGTGAGCTTCTTTCTAAGGAGGATTTTAATAAGGTTATAATCTTCGGTAGAACTAAACATGGTGTAGAGAAACTATCAAAAGCACTGATTGCTAAGGGTTTTAAGGCTGAATCAATACATGGTGATAAGAATCACAGTCAAAGACAAAGAGCGCTAAAAGGTTTTAAAGAGAATCAAGTACAAATACTAGTCGCTACAGACGTGGCTGCAAGGGGATTGGATATACCTGACGTTAGTCATGTTATAAACTTTGATATACCAGCTACATACGATGACTATATACACAGGATAGGTAGAACAGGACGAGCAAATAAGAAGGGTAAAGCACTAACTTTTGTAGAATAGTTTTCTGTCTGAATAAAATATTTTCTCAGCAATATGGTATATGGTATAGGTAATAAAGAAAGCTGAGAAAACATCAATTGTGTAATGCAGGTGCGCCAATAGCACAGTTATAGCAAATATTATTGATGTAGCTATAAAAATTATTCTTAAATATTTATTTTCCCAGTATATAAGTGCGAGGAGAAAAGGAACACCGGTGTGACCAGAAAAGAATAGATCACCTCCAAATGTGAATTCACTCATCCAGCTACTCGGATCAATTACTACAGGACTACCAAAGGGGGCAATGTGTGTCATGCTTATAAACAATGATCGTACTACGATAAAGAGCGCTACGCTCTTCAATACAAAAGGGATTTTTCCTGGTGAAGAAAGACAGAGAAAGGTAAAAAAAGTCCAAAATACATAGGTTCCATAAAAAAATATAAAATCAAGATCATAAGCTTTAGTGTTGCTTAATATTATATCTGTCACCGCATTACTAGCGCTTTCACTGGCATAGTTACCTGTATAGAAATTTAGAAAAAGGCTAAAAGTAAAAAACAGTAATGAGACAATAACTGAGAGAGTGAATGCTCCATCAGAGAAAAAGTCTCTGTACTTATACGCTATAGCTTTCATGTGGTAGTATTATACTATATTTATGCAGGAATGGCTTATATACGTAGGAAATAATCATGAATATCTAGTATACCTAATCATTGTTGTACTTGCTTGTGCAGAAGGTCCTATTATATCTATGATATTTGGAGTTTTAATTAAACTTGGTTATTTTAGTTTTATACCAGTATATGCAGCATTGATGATCGGTGATCTCATGGGTGATACTGTGTGGTACTACATAGGTAGAAGATGGGGACATGGCTTTATATCTAGATTTGGTAAATATGTGAGTATAACGGAAGATAAAGTTAGTATTATTAATAGAATCTTTCATAATCATAAGTATAAGATTCTTTTTGTTTCCAAAATAAGTAATGGCTTTGGTTTTGCATTGGTAACGCTGATGACGGCAGGAATAGTCAGAATACCATTTGTAAAATACTTATCTGTAAACTTAATAGGTCAGTTCATTTGGTCTGGAATACTAATTGGGGTTGGATATTTCTTCAGTAATTTATACATGCAAGTAGATTCAGTTTTAAGTAAGGTTGGAATAGTAGCTTTCTTCTTAATAATCGTGGCGGCATTTCTTGGATATAAGAATTATTTAAAAAATAGAATTGAACATTTAGAAATATGATTTCAGTAATTATACCAACATATAACGAAGAGAAGACGATAGAAGCTACAATAACTAGGCTTAAGTCTAAATTAAAAGTTCCTAATGAAATTATTGTGACTGATGATAAAAGCTTGGATAATACAGTTGAGATAGCAAAAAAGTTTGCTGATATTGTTCTTACACCAAATGAAAAACATAAAACTATAGCAGCAAATAGAAATGCTGGGGCAAAGGTTGCAAAAGGAGATATTCTAATATTTCTTGATTGTGATGTATACATTGAAGATGTTGGTAATATTCTAGAGCTTTTTAAAGATGAAAATATTGTAGCGCTAACAGGTAGATTACAAGTACTACCTCAATTAGAAACTATTGGAGATAAGATCGTGTATTTTTTCTTTAACCTTGTACATCACATTAAAAATAATATTCTTCATTCGGGCGAAGCACCAGGTAAATTTCAAATGATAAGAAGGACAGCATTTGATAAGGTAAATGGTTTCAGAGAAGATTTAGTTACCAGAGAGGATGGTGATATGTTTGCAAGACTATCGAAAATCGGTAGGACAGTATATGATCCATCATTCCTAATACTTCATTCTGGTCGAAGGGCGCATAAGATCGGCTGGCCTAAACTTCTATATATCTGGATGAAAGAATCTATATATTTTGCAATGTTCAATAAATCACAAGTTAAAGAATGGAAGGATATTAGATAAAACTGCCGCCCAAGTGAATGGGCAGCAGCGAGAGGGTAGTCTCATTTGTTGATCATCTGATATGACCTTACTACCAAGGCCAACCAGCAACAAGTCACAATAATCCAAGATTGGTAATCACGTAGATTACTCTTCCAACCTATCGGATTAATTATGCTCAAGAGCATGTGACTTCCGATAAATACATGCAGTCCTAGAAGACTGGATACTGTAACTACAAAACTTGCGTCAGTTGTTGTAGTTTGGAAATAGAAGCTGAGTATTGGGATCAGTGATAGACCCATGTATATTACATGGACGTAACCAGCAGCAGTTAGTCGCTGTTTACGTATGAGACAGCCTGGAGTTTTGTCGCGACTCCAGAGTCTGTGAAAGATAATGCTGGTTGTAATGGCGCAAAAAACAGCCAGTGTTTTTTCTTGCCATTGCGAACCATACTTCCATATCATGCATGTTGTGACCGGGGTCACAATTAGCATATCCCCATAACTTGCACCGAAGTGCCATGTAAATGGTAGGAAGTTTTCGTACTTCCTTCGCATTTGTCGGGCGAAGAAAGCTTTTCCTACGTAGGATAGGTATCCTTGTAGGATTGTTAGACCGATCATGCCCACCATGTACATGAGGGCAAAAACTTGCGTGTTCATCTAATAACATATAAACATGTGATATCGTGTTAGTCAAATTACATATTTTAATAAAACTATGTAATATAATGATGCATATATATGAAACTATCCGTAGTCATACCAGCGCATAATGAAGAAAAAAGTATAGCTAACACTATAAAAGCAGTTCTAGCTCAGGACTATCAAGATTTCGAAGTAATTGTCGTTGATAATGCTAGTGCGGATAAAACATATGAAGTCGCTAAACAATTTCCAATTAAAGTTGTAAAAGAATCACGTAAAGGACTTCTTTGGGCGCGTGAGTGTGGAAGACTGAATGCATCTGGAGAGATAATTGTAAATATTGATGCTGATTGTTTGCCAGATAAAGACTGGCTATCTAGGGGTGTAAATAATTTTAAAGAGGGTATTGTTGCTGTAACTGGGCCATATGACTACCATGATGGAGATAGGGTATTTAGATTTGTATCTCTCTTTACTCAGAAACATATATATCATTTGATGAATTTAATTATTCAGTCTACAAAACACGGAGCTGTCCTTATTGGTGGTAATAATTTTATACGGGCAGATATTATAAAAAAAGCAGGGGGATATAACACTAAACTAGTTTTCTATGGTGAAGATACAGATACCGCGAAAAGGGTATCTAAATTTGGTAAGGTGATTTTTGATAAAAAGCTACAGATGAAAACTTCTGCAAGAAGGTTTAAGCAAGAGGGTACTCTAAAAATAACATTCAAATACCTATTCCACTTTTTTAAAATTGTGCTAGGCGGATAGCGGTATAGATTACGGCCATACCCGTAACTGTCAAAACAGTAGTCCACACAGTTGGATGACTATGGTGGCTTTCTGGTAACAGATCACTTGCACCTATGTATAGGAAGAAGCCTGCAAAAAGTGCTAAAAGTGTTCCTAGAGAAGATTCAGATAGGCCAAATAATAATGTTGCGCATATACCAAGGACAGGTGCTAATGCATCTACAATTAACCACTTTAGTGCTTTAATCTTTTCACCGCTATTTTTCAATATCATATTGACGGTATTGATACCATCTGAGAAATCATGTACAAGTACTGCAGTTGTAACTATCATGCCCACAGAAGTTGATACCTGGAACGCTAGACCAATACCTATACCATCAAGAAAACTATGAATTGATAGGCTGGCAGCTCCGAGAACCCCTCTCTTATTGTGCGCATGTTCATGTTCATCGTCATGATGAGAGTGAAGGATTATAAACCTATCAAGAATCATATAGAAGATAAAACCTATAGCAACAACCGCTGTAACTTTCGATGTGTTTCCACCAAGCTCTATAGCCTCAGGTAGTAGATCAAAGAAAGCAACTCCAATAACTGCTCCAGCACTAAAACCAAGGATAAGATGTAACTTGTCCTTAAACTTTAGGGCGAATAGACCGCCTAGAATGGTAAATGCAAAAGCTGCAATACTAATTAAAATTATCATAATAATAATATACACTATTATGTTGTATAATAACAAACATGAAGATAGATAATGCTATAGCTGTATTTGCAAATGGATGCTTCTGGTGTACAGAGGCAGTATTCTCTATGCTTAAGGGTGTCATATCTGTTACTCCCGGATATACTGGTGGAAAGACAGATAACCCTAATTATGAATCAGTATCGGGTGGAAATACTGGTCATGCAGAGGCAATACAAATTGAATATGATTCAACTATAATCTCTTATGACGATTTGCTTTCTGTATTTTTTAATACACATGATCCAACAACACTTAATCGTCAGGGGAATGATATTGGTACTCAATATAGATCAGCAATATTCTATACAACACCAGAACAAAAAGAAAAAGCAGAAAAATTAGTAAAGGAATTAAATGATAGCAAGGCATATGATAAACTAGTTGTGACAGAGATTAAACCCCTTATAGTGTTCTATCCATCAGAGTCGTATCATCATGAATACTATAAAAACAACAAAGATCAACCATACTGTCAGCTAGTAATTGCACCAAAATTAGAGAAATTACAAGAAAGATTTGAAAGACTATTAGATAAAAGTAAAATATGAAAAAGCTAACACCAGAACAACAAAGAGTCTTGAAAGAAAAAGGTACAGAAGCGCCATTTTCTGGTAAATACGTACACAAGACAAAAGATGGTATATATAAGTGTGTAGCATGTGATAATCCAATATTTTCTTCAGATACGCAGTTTGATTCTGGATCAGGTTGGCCCAGTTTTGATCAGGCTATACCTAATGCAGTAAAGGAAATTGAAGATAGTGATCATGGTATGCATAGGACTGAGATTGTGTGTGCAAAATGTAATTCACACCTTGGACATGTGTTTAACGATGGTCCGACCAAAACCGGTAGAAGGTATTGTATTAATTCCGTTTGTCTTGATCTAGAATGAAAAGAACTCTTTTTATAATTTTTTTGGTTTTGATTGTATTCGGAATATCGATATATTTGTCGAGCTTTTTTTCGACTGATATAGATATAACACCATCTGATAAAAGTAATGTAATTGTTATTACATCACCAATTAAAGACTCAGAAATTACTTCACCATTAAGTGTGGCTGGTAGAGCACGCGGTTCATGGTTTTTTGAGGGAAGCTTTCCAATTGTGTTAACAGATTCATATGGTAATGTAATTGCTGAGAGCCATGCTACAGCACAAGGCGAATGGGCTACTGATGAATTCGTAAAATTTGTTGGAAGTCTAGAGTTTAATAACTATATTAAGGGAGCAAGTGGAAAGATTATTCTTAAAAAAGATAATCAGTCTATGCTACCAGAGAATAATGATTCAATAGAGATTCCGATAATATTTAAATAATATGAAAGAAATAATAAATGAAATAGAAAAATCAAATAATGTCCTTCTGCACTGTCATCCACATCCTGATCCAGATAGTGTTGGATCGGCATTGGCAATGAGGTTTGCTTTAGGGCAAAAAGGAAAGAAAGTAACTTTAATAAAAGGAGATAGTGATATACCCTCCGCATTTAATTTTCCAGGTGTAGAAACAATTATCAAGAAAAACTTTTTTGAAATTGACCTAAAAGATTTCGATACTTTCATAATTCTAGATTCTGGAGGTATTGAAATGGTCTCAAAGAAATCAAAAGTTGTTTTTCCAGATAGTCTAAAGACTATTGTCATAGACCATCATGCTAGCAATAAGGGGTATGGAAGATATAACTACGTTGAGCCTAAATATTCATCTACTTGCGAATTGTTGTACCAGCTTTTTCAAGAAATGAATGTAGAAATTAATCACGATATAGCATTGAACCTATTTATGGGTATGTATACTGATACAGGAGGGTTTAGATATGGAGCGAATGGATCTCAAACATTAGCTATCGCATCAAAGTTAGCCATGATAGCTCCAGACTATCAAGAGACTATATCTATAATGGAGAATAGTAATAGAAAAGAGAGTTTGATATTTGAAAGTCTAGCATTGTCATCATTAAAGATTATGTTTAATGATAAGCTAGCTATCGCATCAGTATCATACGAAGATTTAGCTAAGAATGATATAAAAGAAGAGGATATAATGACCGGATATATATCTAATAAGATAAAATCTATTAAGGGTACAGAGATTGGTATAACTCTAATAGAAAGTGAAAAGGGGAAAGTAAAAGTTAGTATGAGAAGTATGAAATATGATGTCTCTGTCATTGCAGTTTCATTAGGTGGTGGGGGACATAAGGCCGCAGCTGGAGTAATTATTGAATCAACAATTCAAGAGGCAATAGATCGAGTAGTAAAAACAATAAAAGAAATATATAATCTTTAATATATGAATAAAGTATATACATTATTAATATTAATAGTTATTCTTGCCGCAATATATTATATTTGGCCAAAACCAACTATTGCCCCAGCTATTGCATTAGATGAAAAAACGCTGATAGTCGCAAGTACAACAGAGGTATTACCAGAAATTAATAAAAGTACAATGAATACAATTACAATAGAGACGAATAAAGGAAATATAGTTTTTGAAACATACAATAATGACGCACCAAATACTGTAGCGAACTTTATTAAACTAGCTAACAAAGGATTCTATAATGGTGTTATTTTCCACAGAGTAATCAAAGACTTCATGATTCAAGGAGGTGATCCTACAGGTACAGGTGCCGGTGATCCAGGATATAAGTTTGCAGATGAATTAAATCCTAATACTGATTCATATAAGAATGGATATATGAGAGGGGTCGTTGCTATGGCAAATGCCGGTCCAAATACAAATGGTAGTCAATTCTTCATAATGCATAAAGATGTTCCACTACCACATAATTACACAATATTCGGTAAGGTTATATCAGGTATGGACGTTGTTGATGCTATAGCTAATACTCAAACAGATGGAAGAGATAGACCTCTAGAGAAGATTATAATGAATAAGGTTGATGTCAAATGATCCATATAAAGCAGTCTGGGTTTCGCATTCATCAATGGGAGACTATATAAAATGTCCCCGTGCATATTATCTTCATAATGTATATAAAAATCCTAAGACTAAAAGAAAAATTAATATTGTTAACCCCGCATTAGCTTTAGGAGTTGCAGTACATGAAGTTCTTGAAGGACTAGCTCGGTTTAAATCAGGTGAGCGTTTCAATCATTCATTAATTGATGATTTGGAAAAGGCATGGAAAAAAGTAAGTGGTAAAAAGGGAGGTTTTAAGACAAAGGAAGAAGAGGAACAAGTTAAAAGTAGGGCAATCAATATGATTGAAAGGGTTGTAAAAAATCCTAAACCTCTTCAAACAAAGATCATTAAGCTTAAAGATGCAGAAAATGGCCTACCACCAAACTATACATTTTCAGAAGAAGAGAATATTATTCTCTGCGGTAAGATTGATTGGTTGATGTGGAATGAAAAAGATGATAGTTTGCATATTCTAGATTTTAAAACGGGTAAAAATGAAGAGAATGAAGAATCATTACAGTTACCAATATACCAACTTCTTTTAAAGCATTTGCAAAAGAGAAAGGTTACAGGTGCTAGCTATTGGTATATTGATAGAGACGATTCACCTATTGAAGTTGAGCTACCTAGTATAGATGACTCATATAGACGTGTATATGATGTAGCAATTAAGGTAAAAGAAGCAAGAGAAAAGGGTGAATTTCTATGTCCGAAAGGCGAGAAAGGATGCTTCTCATGTAGACCATTTGAGCAGATATTGAAAGGTGAAGCAGAGTATATTGGTGTTGGGGAAATGAATCAGGATTTGTATATGGTATGATAACGATATATAATAAAGTCAATGGAGAATAAATCACATTATTATTTCTTTCTACTAATACTTGTTGGTGCATCGGTACTAACATTTCTAATTTTTTATTCATATCTAACTTCACTCCTTCTTGCGCTAGTTTTGTCTGTGATGTTTAGACCTCTACATAGATCAATATCTAGAATATTTTCTGGAGGTGATCAAGCGAGTTCTCTATCAACTTTTATAACTCTGGTTATTGTTGCGGTATTAGTAATTACTCCACTCATATTTCTTGCAAAACAAATATATATTGAAAGTGAGCATCTATACTACAGTCTAACTGATGAAGGAGATAGATCAGCATTAATACAGTCATTAAATGCTTTTTCAGAATCACTATCTAATAGGTTGGGGGGAACATTCACTTCATATAACTTTGATGATTTTAATATCACTAAGTACGTTCAGAACTTCTTAGAATGGTCATTCGCTAATCTGGATACTATTTTCTCTGGGGTTTCTAAATTTGCACTTCAAATATTCATTATGCTTTTTGCCCTCTTCTATCTTCTACGTGATGGAGGTAAATTCAAGCAGAGTGTTGTACTGCTCAGCCCACTTGCAGACAATTATGATGAGAGAATATTCGGTAAGCTAAAGCAAGCTATACGTTCAGTCGTTGTCGGTTCTCTTGTGGTTGGAATGATACAGGGCTTTCTAACTGGATTAGGCTTCTATATCTTTGGAGTTCCAAACCCAGCATTATGGGGTAGTTTTGCTGTAGTGGCAGCATTGATTCCAGGTATAGGTACATCTTTGGTTATAGTGCCTGGAGTACTATATTTACTATTTGTTAGTACCAAACTACACGCCCTAGGTATGCTCATTTGGGGAATACTTGCTGTAGGATTGATTGATAACTTCCTAGGTCCTATGCTTGTAAATAGAGGAGTGCATGTGCATCCATTCCTTATACTACTTTCAGTTATGGGGGGTCTCGCATACTTTGGCCCTATCGGTTTCATTGCTGGTCCACTCATAGTCGCTCTACTCTTCGCCCTACTTGAAATATATAAGTCCACTAGATAAGGTTTGATATATAGTGTACACTAGCTTTTATGGCATTTATCGATGATTTAACTATTCACATTAAAGCTGGAAATGGTGGTAATGGCGTTGTTCGTTGGCTTCATGAGAGAGGCAAGGAATTAGCTGGCCCATCTGGCGGTAATGGAGGTAATGGGGGTGATGTATATGTACTTGCAATACGTGATCTTGGTATTTTGGAAAAATATAGAAATGTAAAAGAACTAAGCTCTCCTCGTGGTAGTGATGGTTTAAAAAATAGTATGCATGGAAGAAATGGAGATGATTTGGTAATTGAATTACCAATCGGTTCGGTCATAACTGACAGTCGTACAAAAAGACAATACAATCTTACAACTGATGGAGAGAGGATTCTAATACTTAAAGGTGGTAGAGGTGGATTAGGTAATGAACATTTTAAATCTTCAACCAATATTACCCCTACTCAGTTCACACCAGGTCGCGATGGTGAAGAAGCTGATTTTCATATTGAACTTGAGCTCGTTGCCGATGCTGGTCTTATAGGTCTTCCAAATGCTGGAAAATCTAGTTTGTTAAATGCTTTAACTAACGCTGATGCTAAGGTCGGAAACTATCAGTTCACGACTCTTGAACCAAACCTAGGTGCATTAAAGGGAGGATTCATTCTTGCCGATATTCCAGGATTGATTGAGGGTGCATCAGAAGGAAAAGGATTGGGACATAAGTTTCTAAGGCATATAAAAAGAACAAAGCGAGTATTGCACCTAATTTCTCTTGAAAATACCGCTATTATAGAAACATATAAAACAATTCGAAATGAATTAAAACAATACGGTCAGGGGTTAGATGAAAAGGAGGAAACTATAATACTTACAAAGACCGATATGGTAGAAGAGAAGGTGGTTAAGGCAGCTATTAAAAAATTAGAGAAGTTTAACAAGGATATACTTACGATTACCGTATTAGATGATATGGAGATTAAGAAGCTAAATGATGAAATAGTAAAAAGATTGAGGAAATGATATATTATTCTCATGAAGGACTATATAGCAACGATAGGTCTTGAAATACATGCTGAATTAAAGACATCTTCAAAGATGTTCTGTTCTTGTAGTAATGACCCTGACGAAGAAAAGCCTAATGTTAATATTTGCCCAGTATGTATGGGTCATCCGGGCACACTTCCAGTACTAAATATGGAAGCCATAAGACATGTATTGAAGATCGGATACTCTGTTGGTGGTCAGATAGCTGATTTTACTGAATGGGATCGTAAAAACTATTTCTATCCAGATATTCCAAAGGGATATCAGATAAGTCAATACAAGTACCCACTTGTATCTGGTGGTACTTTGGCTGGTGTCGAGCTTACACGTATTCATCTTGAAGAGGATACTGCTCAGTCAACGCATGACATACACGAAAAGAGTCTCATAAACTTTAATCGTTCAGGTGTTCCACTCATGGAACTTGTTACTGAACCTGTTATTCATGATGCAGAAACTGCTGTTAAATTCGCAAAAGAATTGCAGCTACTATTAAGATATTTAGGTGCAGGTGAAGCAAATCTTGAGAAAGGAGAAATGCGTGTAGAAGCGAATATCTCTGTAGCTTCATCTGATAATACAAAAGCAAAGAAATTTGGAACAAAAACCGAAGTTAAAAACCTCAATTCATTCAAGGCGGTAGAAAAGGCCATAGCCTATGAGATAAAAAGACAGATTGAAATCAATGAAAAAGGAGAGAAGGTTGTACAGGAGACTCGTGGATGGGATGAAAATACTGGAAAAACGTATTCACAGAGATTGAAGGAGAGTTCACATGACTATAGATATTTCCCTGAACCAGATATTCCAAAGTTAAAGATAGGTGAAATTGCTGAGTTTAAGAAAGAATCTTTAATGAAAGATTTACCCGAATTACCTTGGGTCAAAAGAGAAAGATTTATGAAGAATTACGGTGTTACCGAAAAAGAAGTTTCTATTTTTATCGACACACCAGAGGTTGCTGAGTATTTTGAAAGGGTAGTTGGTGGTAATAAAAAGATTGTTAAACTCTCAATCAACTATATACTCACAGATTATCTAGGAATATTAAAAAAAGATAATAAAAAGGTTGATACTGTCTCAAGTAAAAATTTCTCTAAACTTATGTCTATGATTGATGAGAGAAAACTATCTTCTCGTGGAGCAAAAGACGTTCTCGCTTTAATGGTTGTAAATGATGGTGATCCAGAAGAGATTGCTAATAAGAATGGATTAATTCAGAAGAGTGATGAGGGTGAGATAAAGAAGATTGTAATAGAGATTGTGGCAAATAATACTAGTGTGGTTTCTGATTATAAGAATGGAAAAGAAGTTGCTCTACAATTCCTTGTTGGACAAGGAATGAAGCTTACAAAGGGTGCAGCAAATCCTGAGCTATTGAAGAAGCTCCTACTCGAGGTAATTAATCAGTGAGGTGATTAACAACTAATTTTCGTATCTGGTCTCTCGATGGTTTCCTATTGTTTATCTTTGTTCCCATTTGAACAATTATTTCTTCAATATCTTCAATTTTATAGACTCTGTAGTTACTAATAGGGTGTCTACCAGCAGGAAACTTTCCACTGTTGTCCCAGTTTCTCAATGTAAGGGGTGTTACATTCAATATTTTTGCCGCTTGCTTGATTGTAATATATTTATTTTCCATAACCTTAATAAACATTATAACATCTACTTTGGTGATAAGTATAGATTCAAATATGGTTTTTTTAAATAATTCTGCTATACTCATACCATGAGTCCTGAAGAGAGATCTTTACTTGAAAGAGTGTATAAAATGACAGAGGAGAATAATCAAATACTCCACTCTATTAGGCGTACAGCCAGATTGGGTGTGATTATGAGAGTTCTGTACTGGGTTGTTATTATAGGTCTTTCAGTTGGAGCTTTGTACTTCATTCAGCCATATGTTAATTTTATGACTAGCGCATTGGGTGTAGATGGCAATCAGAGTCAGGCTACACAAAATGGTGGATTAACACAGGACTACATAGACAGCTTAAAGGATTTATTGAAATAATGTTTGTTTAGACCCGCCAAGGTAGCTCAGTTGGTAGAGCATTCCCCTGAAGAGGGAAGGGTCACCAGTTCGATCCTGGTCCTTGGCACAGAATTTACTTTTGTTCGTATAGTAGTATAATTGCATCGTAAGTTTACTAATTTAATTAAAATTTTATGGAACCACAAAATCAAGCACCAGTTTCAAATCCAGTGCCACCAGCTTCAAATGATAATTCAGCTATAGCCGTATTTGCATATCTAGGTATATTAATTATCATTCCTTTTCTAACTAATTCAAAAGACAATCCATTTGTTAAGTTTCATATAAAGCAGGGACTAGTCCTAATCATTTCTTTTGTAATAGGTACAATCATAAGCATGATTCCGCTTCTAGGGTGGATTGTTGGTTTTGTTCTCTTCGTATTCAACGTAGTACTAGTTATCATGGGTATCATAAACGTTGTATCTGAAAAGCAAAAGGAGCTACCACTCATTGGTAAATACGCTAGTAAGTTTAATTTCTAAATAAAGAAACCCCCAGGCGTTGCCGCCCGGGGGAAGGATGTGATCATCGATCGAGATACACACGAAAATAAATCGACCAATGGATACGGACAACAAATCGTCAGTACTCGAACAATCACATTAGAAAGTATACACCATAATCTACATAGTGTCAATACCTATTATTATATCATCTTAACCTTGAGTTTTGATTGTCTTTTCTTGTCTAGCTTAGGAAGTTTTAAAATGAGTAGCCCATGTTTCTCTATGGCTTCTGATTCATCAACATCTATTTCTTCAGGTAGGGTTATAGTTCTTGAAAATGTTCCCCAGTATAGTTCACGCATAAAATAGTCATCATCACGAGCCACCTTTTCTTCCTCGCGTTTACCTTTAATTGTAATCATGTCTCTTGTTATTGAAATATCTAGATCCTCTGGTCTAACACCGGCAATCATGGCCTTTATAACTATCATATCTGGAGTCTGGTATACATCCACAGTTAATTCACCTTCTTTTTCATCATCTTCTTCCCAAGCAGCAATACCTTTTGGGCTTTTGACCTCTTCTACTGTTTCATCCTCACTATCCATTCGGACTGTGCCAGTTAGTCTTTCAAAAAATGATTTCTTTTCTTTTGCCATATTGTTTATTAATGTTCTAAATTATTGTTAATCTCCTCATTACCTTTAATTCCTTTTATTTCTTCAAAAAGAATTATTAAAATAACTACCGCAATCCATACCCAACTAAAAACTTTTAGTGTATTCGTTACCGTTTCATTAATTATAGACAAATTAAAGCCAGCATGCAATGTGATAGCGAGGATAACTCCAAAGATTAGGGAGATAGTTTTTAGGAAAATATTTTTATAGAAAGTAATTCCTACCATAAAACCAATAATTGCTGAACATACGGTATGGACAAGTGTAGCTCCAATGAATCTCATGTTTCCAGTTATGAAGCCTCTAGCAATATGGCCTGAATCTAGAGGAGAAAGTATGAATAGGGCATTTTCTAATGCAGCAAAACCTAGAGCAACTGTTATGCAGTAGATCATGGCATCAATTGGTTCATCCATATGCCTTGAGTGTAAAGCAATAATTGCTACGGCAATAAATTTGGATATTTCTTCAATAGCCGCCCACGCAATATATCTATAGTTTTGATCAGTTATTACATCATAAGCGTATCTTTCAAATATTATAGCCACTATAACTACAACCATACCACCTATGAAAGATGCAACTATCATAGATTTCGGTTCCGGGTGAATACTGTCTTCTCGTAACCAGAAAAATAGCCAAAGCAGGGCAGGGAGAACTCCAGCAAGAAGAGCATAAATGAAAATCATTGAATTATTATACCATCACTACCGCATTCAATACCTAGTTGACAAAAGAACTGAGATGTGATAGGGTTCGAGGCAATTAGCTCTTCGTAAATAGAGGTGAGAAAGGCCCGTCGGCCCTATGTGTCAGGGAGGTTTCCTTGATATTCTCGACTCAGTGGAGAGCTGGAAAACACACAGTTCATCATGAAAAAACTCATCATCTGGGCGCTTTTCGCCCTTCTGACGGTCGCCGGTTACGGACAAATCGAAATCTATAACGGCGACGACGATGTCGGTGCCGAGGTCACCCATCGTGGAGGAGCGGCCCCCGCGGCCCCTGGGGATATTTATATCCCCACCTTCCTGCAAGGGAAGATCGAGGCGCTCAAGGTCTCCTCGTTGGCGGCTCTCACGAGCCCCAACGTCGGGAAATCCCGTGCCAACGCCATGAGGGCGTTGCTCGGGGACCCGTCGGTCCTTGCGGATCGGTCAACGAACCCTGCCGCGTGGCATGAGGTTCTCCCGTTCGAACTGCAAAGTTTCGACTTCGTAACCACGAGTTTCGGCTCGTGGATGGGTGTTACTACGAACCCCTTCGCCGCAAGTGAGCATGGTCATCGGATTGTGGTGAGTGCCTATGGGCGATCACCGGTGTCACAGTACGATTGCGGAATCAGTTCCGGAATCGACCAGATTGGTGAGCCGGTCTTGTTCAAGATCGGGTTCAACTCGGCGACTGGCGCCGAGTTGGCCTTCAACCCCCAATTCGTGGGGATTGATCTTGGTCCGGACGGCATTCTGCAGTCCGGAATCAGTCGGACAACTGGCGAGTGGATTGCACAGGGAGATGATCATATCTATCAAAGCGGACTCCCGTCCGCCACGAAGTACGACATCTTCCTCCGGCTCGGAGCCACGGTCGCAGTGAACATCAACGGCCCCTCCGAGTTTGCGAGTCTGGATTTCGGTCCGGGCTCCTTCATCACCGCCACGCTCCAAGTCGGAGGTGCGGTCAAGGCGACAAAGACGGTGAAGGCCCCCGTGCCCCCACCGCCCGGTACGCCGAAGCTCACCATCATCCGCGTTGAAACCGGAGTAAAGGTGACCGTCAGCGATGGCGCTGACGGGGTTAACTACCGACTTCTCACCTCAGCCTCGCTGAGCGGCCCCTGGGTCGCCACCGAAGGCACAGTGAAGAAGGGTGAGAATCGCCCCTTCACTGTAGCGGCTGGAACCAAGTTCTTCCGCCTCGTGACCCCGTAAATGTCATATACTTACCAGTGAGTAACAAAACACTGGCACAACAGCCCCTTCGCAAGAAGGGGTTGAATTTTTTGTCTAATTTAAATACGAAGATATTTCTTTTATAGCTATTGACATAAATCACAAGATATGATAGGGTCTACCAATACCAATTTAGGTATTTATAAGTAAAAAAATATGAAAAACATAATTAAATTAATCGTTTCAGGTACATTCGTGGTTCTATCTTTGGCCATTCTACCTACTTTTGCTATTGCACAAGTAAACGGTGGAGATGATGAATCTGCAGCCGTAGTTTCAGGTGGCGATGATACAGCAAAGTCAGCTGTTTCAAATGGATCAGATGATGTTGCTAAGTCAGCCGTATCAAATGGTTCTGATGATGTGTCAAAATCTGCTGTTTCAAACGGTAATGATGATACAACAAAGTCAGCTGTTTCAAATGGATCAGATGATGTTAAGAATCCTACAGTTACTAATGGTAGTGATGATGTAAAGAAGCCAACAGCTGTTTCAAACGGCGATGATGATGTAACTCCAGTAGTTACACCACCAACTCCTACAACACCACCTACAACTAACCCAGGTGATAATAATCAAGACGATAGACGTAGTCGTGGAAGTGGTCCACGAAGAAACAATGATGTCATCACACCAATACTTCCAGTATTGATCAATGCTTCAGGTTGTTCATACCTAACTACATTCATGGGTATTAACTCAGAGAATGATAGTGCAGAAGTTACAAAGCTACAGACTTTCCTAAAGAATGTTGAAAAGCTTGATGTTGATATCAACGGTACATTCGATCAAAAGACTCTAGATGCTGTAAAGGCATTCCAAGAGAAATATGTAGATGAAGTTATGACTCCATGGGGTGTTAATACTCCAACAGGTCAGGTTTTCTACACTACTCAAAAGAAAGTAAATGAAATTGTTTGTAAGACAAGTATTAATCTAACCGCTGAACAGCTTTCAGCTATAGATGCTTACAAGAACTCTCTACAAAATGGTACTCAAACAGATTCTAACGGTCAGGTTATAGGTGATGCAACAAGCACTAATCCTGTAGTTGGTACAAACGATAATGGTCAAACAGCTTCTGTTGCTAAGACTTCTATCGCAGCAAAGATCTGGGGATTCATTAAGTGGTTGTTCGGATACGATAAATAAGGAATTTACAAAGATAAATTACCTAAAGCTCTAAAGCCCTCGTAATCACTCGAGGGCTTTTGAGTGCCTACAAGTGCAATCATTAGAGCATTGTCTCCAGTTAAACCAGAAGCAGGAAGTAATAGTGGAATACTATTTTCCTCTGCAAGTCTTTCGAAAGACTCTCTGATATGTGCGTTAGCGATAACCCCACCACCGACTATAAGCGTCCGTACCTCATTGTCTTCAATCGCTGATTTTGTTTTGGAAATAATAACTTCAGTTACAGCATCCTCAAACTCACGTGCAATATCCATCTTTTGTTCAAGTGTAGGTTCTCCTATATTCTTAAGTACATATAGCACAGCTGTTTTTAATCCTGAAAAAGAAAATTTCAAATCCTTCGAATGAATCATTGGACGTGGTAACTTTATTTCATTCTTCACATTTTCTTTTCTTGCTTGTTCTGCAAGTTTAGAAATCTCTGGTCCACCTGGATATGGAAGATTTAACATTCTTGCCACCTTGTCGAATGCTTCACCAACTGCATCATCAACTGTACTTCCAAGTACTTTATATTTTTCCATTTCTTCAATACTTACAATCTCTGTATGACCACCACTTAATAAAACCGCTAATGCAGGGAATTCAATCTTCTTTAATTCCTTAAAATCATTATGAGGATTAGATTGTGAAAGCAGGGAAGCGAGAATATGTCCCTCCATATGGTTTACAGGTATAAGTGGCCGACCTAGTCTTGAAGAAAGTTCCTTTGCAAAAAGAATTCCAGTCCATAGAGCCGGTTCAAGTCCTGGACCATGAGTTACAGCAATCCTTTCAATCATACCCTCACTTACTCCTGAGTCCTTTAATATCTTTTCATATAGTATGGGTAGGTTTTTGATATGTTCTCGTTTGGCAAGCATAGGGAAGACACCACCAAATTCTCTATGTAGATCTATTTGGGAATGGACTATATTACCCAAAATACGATATTTACCATCCTTGCTTTCAAGAAGACAAAGGGCAGTTTCATCACAGCTTGTCTCTATTCCTAGGGTTATCATCCTTGTATTATAGCCATATATTAAGGGATAAATATAGGGATTGACATACGTAGTTTTTCATGCTAGGATATATAAGTAAGGTCGTTGAAAATTGAATAGCGAACTTGGGTAACGCGGGACGCATAGTCCTGCAATGTTATTCCTCTTCGCCTCACTACATCTATAGCGTAAAAAACTTAAAAATTGGTGGGGTAAGAGGGATTGCAAGACTCAATTTCTCTTGAAGCAGTATCTTGAACAGCTTACCTCGTGTGGGGTTGAGGTGTTCAGGAAAATTGCTCCAGTAGAAAAGTGAGCGAAGTTTGTCACTAAACTTTTGAACCATACTTACTTGGTGTAAGAAGTGGATGTGAACGGAAAACTCCCCGTTAGAGAGGGCAGAAAATCTGCAAGTTATGTTTATTGCAATTGGAAGTTCGATCGTATCCGTCACCCGTGCGGTCGAGATGGGTACACAACACCCATCTGGTAATGGAAGGGTATTGGTGACAGTACCCTACCGGTGGTCAGACCACCGAATGGTGGTGTTGGCTATGGTAATTGCCAAGGATGGTGAAATCATAACTGCCAAAAGTGGTTATGGAGATTGGGAGCCCGATCCGAGGGAGACCAACGACAGTTGGGACCTGACAAGCTCAGGGGAATACGAGCATAAAGATGCTCTAGCAATAGAAGCGGAGTATCGCGTGGAATATTCTCCAGAATGGAGGGATGTTGAAGACTTCCTCCGTACATCATTCAAGTGTGGACATAACCCACTCCCCACGCTAAGAAGACAGTTTAGGGGGGAATGGTTATACTACAAGAGTGGCCTGCCTCTGAGTATGATTCGGGACGGTGATGATCAGTTAATATTTAGGGAGTACCACGCCAAGGAAAATAAAAAAGGCTGGATGGTGCTGTACACCCCTCCTGTAAAACGACGGGAGTGGTACGGCTATCGGGATCGTGATCCGATAATAAACCCAGTTTTACAAACTGCATCCCGCAAGATGTAGAAACAACTTAAACACGGTGAACGTTGCGGCGTTCACCACCTTTTTGAGTTCATAATTTATATTGTGAACTCATAGGGTCGAATACAAGAGAATAGCTTTATGTGAATTTGCTTAAATTATACGCCAAGTTCATAAAAAGCTAGTCTCATGTAGACGGCTAAGTTTTCATCGATCTTAATTAAAACCGATGACGGTAAGTACTACCGACCGTGCTCAAAAAGCATAATAACAGTACGCCCTATTACAATGAAGACACTGAATGACGTTACGGCTGAATTTCGAACTGGTGCCGGATTGGATTGCCGACAGGCGAGAAATCGCCTGAACGCCGAACTGGCAGAAATGCCGGGTTTCGGCGAGTGGGTAAAGATGGCACTTCCGTGCCTCGCCGGTCGGATGATTGGCAAAAACGGTTTCGAACACGGGCTCACCATTGCGGGTCAAAGCTATGGATCCTGCACTTGGCAGGGGGATACGCTTTATACGGCAAATCTGAACGCAGATGGATCAGTCACGATCTTTGCCAACTATAGCGAAAAAGGGACATTTCCCTTAGAAGACGGTGAGCTCGTCCACCTCGTTTCCGAAAAAATTGGCTCCTCGTGGCATCCTCACTGGAAGCAGTGGGATGTGTACCACTGGTGTTGGGACATCACACCGACTCCCGAGTTGGTCGCGAGGTGGGATGCGCAAAAGTCGGAAGCAATTCGTTCCGATAACGCGCGTCGCACAGAACAACATAAGGCAGCTGTTAAGGCTGTTACTGAAATCCTATCCTGGGCCTGGGAACGGAACCTCTTCTGTGAGGAAACCGTTCGTCAGGCAGAGGAGCAAGCGAAAATTCTTGCTCCCGATGCGGACTTCGGCTCCTGGAGGTTTGTGGCATCCGATGCTCCAAAGGAGAGGTGCTACTCAGGACATTTCCCAAGGTTGGGAAGGTGTCAGATGTCCTCGATGGGGACTGGACGTGATGTCCAGATCCTCCAAGTGGCGATCGACCGTGTCAAAACGGCAACAGAAACTGTACCCGTCCTCGCGTAAGCGAAACAGGTAAGCCGAAAGGCATTTAAGAGAAAGAAATGTGATGAAAACTCACAAAACGCTCATGGAAAGATATGCGTTCAACTTCCAACCCCAAAGCATTTCGGCTGAGGGGTTTTATTGTGCAAAAATTTAGTTCTAATTGTGCGCGATACAGGATTCGAACCTGTGACCCTCCCCACGTCAAGGGGATGCTCTACCAACTGAGCTAACCGCGCATACTTTGGTCTTTAACTACCAAGACAGCTAACTGCGTATGCTTTTTAATATACCAAATGTTTAATAACTATACCAGAAAGTATTAAGACTCCAAGGAAGGTAATTATAATTGCAAACCACTTATTAATCCTATTCATACTTTTATGATTTATTTTATGAGCTATTCTATCTGCAATAAAGGTTAACAAAAGCCACCATAGATTTGACCCGATGAATATTCCGATAACAAAAAGAGTTGCAATATCTAAACCATTACCTATTTTATGACTTATATTTGCAAAAGAGATAAAGAAGACAATTGCAGTTAGAGGATTTGTGATTGTTAAAACGAAGCCTGAAATAAATTCTTCCAATACACCTAAGGTTGTATCTGTTTCGATCCTTTTTTCTTTTGGTTTGGAAACTAGACCAGCAACACCGATTATTAATAGAAATAGACCAGCAATTACTCTTAATAATATATGGTGACTTTCAATAAAATTGAAAATAAAAGTTATGCTAAATGCTCCAACAATAGCAAGTAGTGTATCGGCAAAAGATGAACCCAGACCTGTAATAAGTCCGGATATTTTATTTTTCGCTAGAGTTCTCTGGAAAGCAATTATTCCTACAGGACCTACTGGTATAGCAGATGCAAAGCCGATTACTATTCCCCATATTAAGCCTATTAAATCTTCAGTCATGAAATTTTGATATTAATTATAGCATTTATGGTTACTTGGCCGTTATTTAGCTTTGCCGGTTATCCACAGAGTTATGAAATTTTGATAAAATTATTATGAATTTTGGTATTGTTTAATATTTTATATCAACTTAAAATGTAATTATGAATAAGGAAGAATATGTAACAAAGGAATATCTAAACAAGACTCTTGATGAAAGATTCTCACAACAAGAGAAGGTAATTAAACAGCATATGACTGATTTGACTTCTGGTTTTAAGGAACAGATAAAGGGGGTTTCTGATCAGGTTAAATCTGTTGATGAAAGACTTACAAAATCTATATCTAAGCTACAAGATGATGTTACTTTGATCAAAGAAGTCCTAACTGAAAAGACTGATGTAAGCGAGACTCGAAAGCTAGAAAAGAGGGTTTCTCGCCTGGAAACAAAATTCGCCTAGTTATCCTCAGTTATTCTCTTGACTTCCACCACTATATCTGCTAAGCTCACCACAACTTCATTTGATTGAGTTACTCTTGTATTTGAAGGATTTCGTTAGTATTTATTAGGTTGCGCCCCTAGAATTTATTACTAATCACTAATCCTTAGTTTTTTGTATGCATATAACAAAAAAGTATTTCAGTCGGTTTAAGGCACCGCTTACAGAAATGCCTAACCTTGTAGAATCACAGGTTAAGTCATTCGAGTTTTTAATAGAAAAGGGTATAGAGGAGGTTTTGAAGGAATTTTCACCAATAAAGGACTATGCTGAGAAGAAATTCGAGCTATCTTTTGTTGGTTTTGAACTCTCTAAACCAAAGTATGATGAGCATTTTGCTAAAGTTAACAAGCTTTCATATGAAGGTCAGATAAAAGTAAAAGTTAAGTTGAAGAACAAGCTACTAGATTCAACAAAAGAGCAGGAGATGTTCCTTGCTGATTTGCCATTGATGACAGACCACGGTACTTTCATCATAAACGGTATCGAAAGAGTTATCGTTGCACAGCTAGCACGTTCATTCGGTATATTCTTCACAGCAAATGAGCTAAAGGGTAAGACTTTCTTCGGCGCAAAGGTCATACCAGCTCGTGGAGTATGGATGGAGATCGAATCTGATTCTGACGGTACTATATATGTACGTATCGATAGAAAGAGAAAGTTCCCAATAACTTCACTCCTACGTATTTTGGGTGCAAAGACTGATGCAGATATCCTAGCTTTCTTTAAGGGTAATGAATTAGCTACAAAAGCAATTGAACTTACTCTAGCTAAGGATCATGCAAAGACTGTAGATGAAGCATATGTAGAAATACATAAGAGACTTCGTGATGGTGATCTAGCTACAGCAGATAACGCTCGAGAATTCATTGGAAATATATTTAATCCAGAGAGATACGATATTAATCGTGTTGGTCGTTTCCGTTTTAACAAGAGATTTGGTAAATCAATGGATGAGAAGGAGCTGGAGAGACGAACTGTTAATGTTGACGACGTTGCAACTATTATTTCTCATATAGTTGAATTGAATAATACTCCAGATGCAGTAGAGGATGATATTGACCATCTAGGTTCTAGACGTGTTCGATATGTTGGAGAGCTTCTACAGCAAAAGCTACGCGTTGGTATGACACAGATGAAGAGAAATATTCAGGACAGAATGTCTACAGTTGAGCCAGACGTTACTCTCCCTGTTAATTTCGTATTCCCAAGACCTCTACAGGCACGTATTAAGGAATTCTTTACAACAAACCAGCTATCACAGTTCATGGGTCAGGAGAATGTTCTATCAGAAATCGAAAACCTAAGACTTCTGACTGCACTTGGTCCTGGTGGTCTTACACGAGAAAGAGCAGGATTCGAGGTTCGTGACGTTCACCCTTCTCACTATGGTAGACTTTGCCCTATACACACTCCTGAAGGTCCAAACATCGGTCTAGTACTACGTTTGGCTACATATGCACGTATTAACGACTTCGGAATGATAGAGACTCCATATGCAAAGGTAAAGAATGGAAAGGTTACAGAAGAGATTTCATATTTGAATGCTCTTGAAGAAGAGAACTTCCGTATCGCTCATGCCGCTATTCCATATGATAAGTCTGGAAAGATTACAGCTGATGAGGTAGAAGTTCGTATCAATGGTAAACCAGGTCTTGCTAAGGCTAGCGATGTCGACTATATAGATGTATCCACAAACCAAGCATTCTCTATAGGTACCTCACTAATTCCTTTCCTAAACCACGACGATGCTAACCGAGCACTCATGGGATCTAACATGCAAAGACAAGCTACTCCTTGTATCGTTACAGAAGCACCTCTAGTTGCTACTGGAGTTGAGAAACAAGCAGTTATAGATACTGGAAGAATCGTAGTTGCACCAGAAGATGGTGAGATAACATACGTAGATGCTAACAAAGTTGTATTTGAAGGAAAGAAGAATGGTAAAAAGGAATATAACCTTGTTCATTTCTCCAGAACAAATGGATTCACTACCTTCCATCAGCGCCCTATCGTTAATCTAGGTGATAAGGTAAAGAAAGGAGATGTTCTAGTTGATACATCAACTTCTGATAACGGAGAAATTGCTCTAGGACAAAATATGCTAGTAGCATTCATGTCATGGTCTGGAAATAACTATGAAGACGCTATCATCCTTTCTGAAAGAGTTGTTAAGAACAGTAAGTTTAGTTCTATAAACATTGAAGAATTCGTAGTTAACGTTCGTGATACAAAGCTTGGTCCTGAAGTTACAACTTGTGATATTCCAAACGTAGGAGAAGCTAAACTAAAAAATCTTGCAGAAGATGGAGTTGTTAGAGTTGGTGCTGAGGTAAGACCAGGAGATATACTAGTTGGTAAGATTTCTCCAAAGGGTGAGACACAATTAACTCCAGAAGAGAGACTATTACGATCTATCTTCGGTGAGAAGGCTCGTGATGTTAAGGATACATCAAAGAGAATGGAAGGAGGAAAGAGAGGACGCGTTATCTCTGTAAAGATATTCTCAAGAGAGAGAGGAGACAAGTTAGAATCAGGAATCATAAAGAAGATCTATATAGAAGTAGCAGAACTAAGAAATGTATCTGTTGGAGACAAGCTCGCTGGACGACACGGAAACAAGGGAGTTATATCAAGAATCCTACCTGAAGAGGATATGCCATATATGGAAGATGGTACTCCTGTTGATGTTATCCTTACTCCACTCGGTGTGCCTTCACGTATGAACCTAGGACAGATACTAGAACTTCACTTAGGTCTCGCTGCTAATACTCTAGGATATCAGGCTATCGTTCCCCCATTCACAGGAGCTACAGACGTTGAGATCAAAGAAGAGCTTGTAAAAGCAGGCTTCGATGCATCAGGAAAGATGAAGCTAAGAGATGGACGAACAGGTGAACACTTTGATCAGAAGATCGCAGTTGGATACATGTATATCTTGAAACTACATCACATGGTTGAAGACAAGATCCATATGCGTTCAGTTGGTCCATACTCTCTCATTACACAACAGCCACTTGGAGGAAAGGCTCAGGGTGGAGGACAGAGATTCGGAGAAATGGAAGTCTGGGCTCTACTTGGTCATGGTGCAGCATATACACTACGTGAAATCCTAACTATAAAGTCTGACGATATACAAGGTCGTTCACAGGCATTCGACTCTATAGTAAAGGGTGAGAGATTGAAGCAGCCTAACCTACCAGCATCATTCAATGTTCTTCTAAAGTCACTACGTGGACTAGCTCTTGATGTTGAACTTATTAAAAAGGGAAGAACTGAAGAGGAGACGGAGTAATATATAAAACTATATGATTATAAAAAATACTCAAAAAGGTTTTATAGTTCAGGGGATTCTAGCGGTAGTGGTTCTAGTTCTGATTGCTGGGGGGGCGTACTATTTGACAGTAGAAAAGAAACAATCAGGTGAGCAATATGAGGAAGTTATAAATGATAAGGCAGTTACAGGTGATATTTTAGGTTACTTTACGACTCGCTATATTCCAGAAAATGAAATGTTTGAGGGGCGTACATGTAATGCTTTTAAAGTTATTTCTGGCCATAAGGGAATAATAAATTGGTATAGTGATGGATATAATAAAGAAGTAGAGATTCCACTTAATATAACCATATTATCTAATGAGAATAAAACATTACTAAAAAGTTCTACAAAAGAGAATCCAATTAAAATCACCCTACAGACAGAAAAACTTCTCGGAAAGGATACACCCTCATGTTTCCCGACAGTTAAGATTATAAAAATTGGAGAAAATGTTGTGGTGAATAATAAAAATTCTAATTCGAACAATAATCTATCTGATTGGAAGACATATACAGATAATAAGTATCATTTCGAGCTTAAATACCCAGCCAATTGGATAGTTGATAATGATCTTGGTGTGCAAACATCTGTATATAACCCAACTAGGCAAGGTAAAGCTGATACAGACCAGCCGTCGGAAAGAATTCTTATAAGTGTGATTTCTACGAACGATTGTATAAAGAGCGATTGGGCGGTCGGATTTGCACTGGTTAATTATAAGACAATGTGCCTATATAGTGGAACACAAACAGTAGAGATAAAATTTGTAGCGTTTGATGAACAATCAAAAAAGACGGAGGAAGATATTATTTCAACTTTCAAATTTACTTCTGCTCCAACAACTTCAAATAACCAACCTTCTATTACTGTACTTTCTCCAAACGGAGGGGAGACTTGGTACCAGGGAGACGATAATATTATAAGATTTAAAATTCTTGGAGCAATACCAAAAACATACAGAGTTGTACTTTATTTGGATGGTAAAGGAGAAATTGCACAAGTTGATCCGAATGTTTCAACTGAATTTAAATGGAAGTCATCCAGCTGTTTTATGGGTGGTGATGTCTGTTCAGTTGATGAGGGGAAATATAAGATTGAAGCAAGATTATATGATGACATCACGACTTGTTTCCGGAATTGTCCATCAGACAAAAAACAACCTAATCTTGTGTCTAATGACAAGAGTGATAATTACTATAATGCAGCATGGAAATATTCAAAGCCATTACCAAAAAATTAATTTCACCAAATAACAAAAAATATATGGAAAAATATACAAACAAAAAAATGAATGATCCTCAAGATTTCGATGCAGTAAAGCTCGGTGTCGCATCTCCAGAGAAGATCCTCGAATGGTCATTTGGTGAAATTACAAAGCCAGAGACAATAAACTATCGTACTCAGCGTTCAGAAAAGAGTGGACTTTTCGATGAGAAGATCTTTGGTCCTGATAAGGATTATGAATGTTACTGCGGTAAATACAGAGGAATAAGATATAAGGGAATAGTTTGTGAAAAGTGTGGAGTTGAACTTACACGCTCTATAGTTCGCCGTGAGAGAATGGGACATATTGAGCTTGCTACACCTGTATCACATATATGGTTCCTACGATCTATGCCATCTCGTATCGGACTAGTACTAGGAATGACAACTGCAGATCTAGAGAAAGTAGTATACTTCGCTGGATATATCGTTACTAAGATTCATCAGAATGAAAAAGACAGTTTCCTAAAAGAGCTAGAATCAGAATTTAAAACAAAAGTAAAAGCAGCTCAGGATGAGAAGACAAAGGAAGCTCTAAAGGAACTAGTAGTTACAGCTAGACGAGAGATAGAAAGTTTGGTACCAGGATTCGTAATGGACGAGGTTCAGTACCATAAGTATTCAATGAAATACGGTTCACTTTTTGAAGCTGGTATCGGTGCTGAAGCAATATTTGAGATTCTTAAGAAGACAGATCTTGATAAGCTACTTGCTTCACTTGAGAAGGAATTACAAGAAGCAAGTACTCTTGAGAAAGAAAAGATTTCAAAGAGAGTATCTCTAATCCGTTCTATGATTAAATCTGGAACAAGACCTGAATGGATGTTCCTTACACGTATTCCAGTTATTCCACCAGCACTTAGACCTATGGTTGCTCTTGATGGAGGAAGATACGCTACTTCAGATGCAAACGACCTTTACCGAAGAGTTATAAACAGAAATAACCGTCTATTGAAGCTAAAGGAAATCGATGCACCAGATGTTATTCTTCGAAATGAAAAGAGAATCCTTCAGGAAGCTGTTGATGCCCTTATCGATAACTCTATCCGTCACGGTGCAGCTACAGGAGCAGCAGCTATACAAGCTCAGAAGCGTGCCCTAAAGTCTCTATCAGACAATCTAAAGAGTAAGAGAGGATTGTTCCGACAGAACCTACTTGGAAAGCGAGTAGACTATTCAGGACGATCTGTAATCGTTGTAGGACCAGAACTTGATCTAGACCAGTGTGGTCTTCCAAAGCATATGGCCCTTGAACTATTCCGTCCTTTCGTAATCTCTGGACTTCTAAAGAGAGAGTTAGCATTTAATATAAGAGGAGCAGGAAAACTAATAGATGAAGGTGCAAAAGAGGTATGGGAAATTCTAGAAGAAGTAATTGCTGGTAAATATGTACTTCTAAACCGTGCACCGACTCTACACAGACTAGGTATACAGGCTTTTAGACCAACTCTAATCGAAGGTAATGCTATTCAGGTTCACCCACTTGTATGTACAGCTTTCAATGCTGACTTCGACGGAGACCAGATGGCGGTACACGTTCCACTTGGAGATGAGGCACAGCTTGAAGCAAAAGAGATCATGGCTTCAAACAAAAATATTCTAAAGCCAGGAAATGGAGATCCTACAGTTGTAGCTAAACTACTTGATATTGTTCTTGGATGTTTCTGGGTTACAAAAGCAGTTGATGGACAAAAGGGAGAGGGAAAGATATTTGAGAGTCCAGAAGCAGCACTTACAGCACATAACTTCGGTGTGGTAGAATACAGATCAAAGATCAAGGTTCTACCAGGGGATGGCGAGAAGTACAAGCAGTTTGAAGGAAAGATATTTGAAACAACAGTTGGAAGAATACTATTCAATAATATGCTTCCATCAGACTATCCTTTCATAAACAAGGAAATTGATAGAAAGAAGCTATCTGGAATTATTGATGAATTAATCATTTCTCATGGTATTGAGAAGATTCCTGAGATACTCGACGGTATTAAGACTTTTGGATTCAAATATGCAACATACTCTGGAACAACATGGGGTATAGATGACGTAGTAATTCCTGAAGGTAAGAAAGATGTTATTGCTAAGGCAAAGGTACAGTCAGAAGTTGTTATGAATCAATTCGGTGAAGGTCTGTTAACAGATGAGGAGAGACTAAGAAAGAATATTGAGATCTGGCACAAAGCAAAGAACGATGTTGAAAAATTAATTCCTGCATCACTTGATAAGATGGGATCAGTTTATGACATGGTTAACTCTGGAGCTCGAGGATCATACTCACAGATCACTCAGATGGCCGGTATGAAGGGTCTTATCGCATCTACATCAGGAGAAACTATTGAGTTCCCAATTCTCTCATGTTCAAAGGAAGGTCTAACCCCTATCGAGTACTTCATTACTACTCACGGTTCAAGAAAGGGTCTAACAGATACAGCTCTTAACACAGCAAAGGCTGGTTATCTAACACGTAAGCTATTCGTTGTAGCACAGGATGTTATGGTAAATGAAAGTGATTGTGGTACAAAAGATTTCATCACTGTACAAAAACAAACATCTTCAGGTATGAGTGTTCCACTATCAAAGAATATTAGAGGAAGAGTTCTAGCTGAAGATCTAGTAGATGCAAGTGGAAAAGTTATTTTCAAAAAGAATCATCTACTATCAAAACTTGAAGCTATGAAGATTGAAGAGGCGGGTATAACTTCAGTTAATGTACGATCTCCTCTTTCATGTAAGAGTATAAGTGGAGTATGTGCACAGTGTTACGGAGTTGATCTTGGAAATAACAAACTAGTAGATCTAGGAGAGGCGGTTGGAACTGTTGCCGGTCAAGCTATCGGAGAACCTGGAACACAGCTGACAATGCGTACATTCCACGCTGGAGGTACAGCATCAGTTGGTGGAGACATCACTCAAGGTCTACCTAGAGTTGAAGAAATATTTGAAAAGAGACGACCAAAGAACCCAGCTGTAGTTGCTACAGTAACTGGTACTGTGTCTGAGGTAAAAGATCTAGGAAAGGAGAGATCAATAAAGATCATGCCTGAACTCGAAGATCGTGCAAAGGGTAAGAAGATAAGTGAAGTTGAATATACATTCAATATAAAGCGCGTTTCTTTCGTGAAGGTTGGTGATAAGGTAAATAAGGGAGATATCATAACAGACGGATCTGCAGATATTGATGAAGTGTTTGAATTTGCTGGTGCGGAGAAAGCAAAGAACTATGTTATCAGTGAAATTGGAAAGATATACGAACTTCAGGGAGAAACAGTTGCTCGAAAGCATATTGAGATTATCGTAAAGCAGATGTTCTCAAGAAGAAAGGTGACAAATGCTGGAGATACAAATCTTTCAGAGGGAACAATTACTGATGATCTACAACTACAAGAAGAGAATACTGCTGTAAAGGCTACAGGTGGTACACCAGCAAAGGTAGAGCCAGTAGTGATGGGTATTACTGAAGTGTCACTATCAAGAAAGTCATTCCTTTCAGCCGCTTCATTCCAGCATACAACCAGAGTGCTTATAAACTCAGCTGTAAGAGGAAGTGAGGATGATCTAGTAGGACTAATGGAAAACGTTATCATTGGTCGTCTAATACCAGCTGGATCTGGATTTGCAGGAAGTCCAAAGCAGAGAATGATTGAGACAGTGCAGCCAGCGGAAGGGGAGGAGAATATGTACTAGGATTTAGTATATAAAAAATAATAGTAAAAGACCCCAATGGGGTCTTTTACTATTGGTTGACATATTTTGTGTATTTAATATACTAAAAAGCGTTCTAGTTTAAATTCAAAATCTACTATTGAGGAGGAATTATGCAGATTACTCTGGGGGTATGTGTTTATACCGTTATCCCGCAGTCTGTTTTTGATAGATTACGTAGTTATATCAAATCAAATGAGGATAAAAACTCAGACCACATCATGGAGATCGTTGGACCTGGTTGTTATGATAAGATGTTCATCAACCTCGCTTTAATACGATCAGATAATGAACAAAATCAGGATAGAGATGGCGAAGTTTTTTTAGAAGGATTAGTCCGTTTTCTGGTTTTGGATGTCTTCAAAAATAGAGGACTTAAGCTTGATGGGGTGTTGACGGTATATCTTGAATCAGAGGAGTGTACGTGAGTCATAACTGCCCATGAGAACTGTTCGACAGTCTCAATTGGGTGGTTTTTTAATTACTTCAAATACGTAATATCTCTAGGATAGAAAAGATTAGTAGTCCATTCATGCATAATCTCAAATCTCTTCCTCCAAGAATGGAAGTTGAAGAGATAAATAGTTCTCCATATCCACCACATAATCTTTCCTTTAAAAGTAAAACCAAAGAAGTTTCCAATTGCGAACAATTGACCGATTGATATAAGCAAACCCCGTTGTGTAAATATAAACTCAACCATATTCTCTCCTTTAACTAACGCTCTAATATTTTTTGCCACTATCTTTGCTTGTTGCACTGCTACTTGAGCTAACATTGGATCTTTTCCAGCACTATCACCTAGGGCAAATACTTCTGTATTATTTGTCTGTAGATATTTATTTATTTCCAACCTACCTTCTTTTCCAGCTGTAACTCCTGCCACCCAGATAATAGTATGAGTTTTAAGGGTGTTACCACTTTTGAATGTTAATAGATTAGGTTCGACTTTTGTGACAATAGAATTACTAATTATTCCTATACCTCTTTTAGATATTTCTTTTGCTGCCTCATCACGCATTTTTTGAGGGAATTGGGATATGAGGTCAGAAGTAGCGGTTATGAGATTAACTTTTATATCATCTTTTTTAAAACCAGAATTTTTATAATATATGCAGAGGGTATGCTGCATATACTCTTGTATTTCTGCTGCCAGCTCTACACCAGTTGGTCCAGCACCAATTACTGATGTAACTAGCAAATCCTTGTTTCTTGTTTGAACTGCTCTTTCGCAAGTCTCAATTAAATGATTTCTGAGTGCTACTGCATCACTTAAGTTTTTTAGATTGAAGCTGTGTTCTACCGCACCTGGAGTATTGAAGTAGTTTGTCTCAGATCCAGTTGCGATAACTAGATAATCATAATTAAACATTGATGACGTAGTTTTAACTTTTTTTGATGATCTGTCGATATCAATTACGGTATCTTCTACGAAAGATACTGATCCACCTCTAAGTACTTCACGTATTGGCTCTACAATACTGTCTGGTGTTAAACCACCAGTAGCTACTTCATGTAATAGGGGAGTAAAAAGGAAATAGTTGGTCCTGTTAATCAATGTTATCTCCACCTCATCATTGTCAAAAATATCATCTAGATGTCTAGCGGTATATAATCCACCGAATCCTCCACCAATTATAATAATTTTAGTTTTACTCATATATTAATATTCTACTCTACTATATCAACAAAAAACTAAAACACAAAAGTGTTATTATCTTGAAAAAGTAGAAGAAGCCATCATCATCGGACCTGACATTACTCTAATTAGCTTTGCTGTGATCTCCCCCTTATCATTTGGTGTGCCTAATACTGTTATATATTGATCCAAAGAGAGTTTATTAATTGAAGAATTTTTTCTACCTTCTCTGACTTCGGTTTTACTATCTGTAGTTACAACCTTTTCAATATTGTCTGAACCCAAAACTATCAATTTTGGAAGTTCAATTTTTACTATTTTGCCGACAGCACCGTGACCTCCTGAAAATTCATCTCTAAACATGCCACCATTCATCATCATTCCACCTCTTTCTCCAAAGGTTCTATAGAAATTATCGCCAGATTTAAAGAGAAATGAAGCTTTATGGAAACCGACAAATACCCCCGCTTGGAATACCAAAGAAGCTATGGCAAGTGATACTATTGCCATTAATATCACCTTGAAAGATGTAGAACTTACTAGTTTTTTTATATCTAATATCATAATTTTAAATTACTGCAGTTTTAAATACCTGCAATTTAATAGTTGTTAATGCTGACCAAACAAACATTGCTAGGGCACCTAGAGCCATAGCTAGACTTAGGAAGGGAATGGTTTCTGCCATAGTCATAGCCAATTCCTTCCAATATGTAAGTATGCTGATATCACTAAATATTAATGACATATATTCACGTGTACCTGATAATGAAAATGCCTTATTAATATCAAGAGCAAGTATGATGGTGCTGATCAAAGAAGATACTGAAACGAGTCCAAAGATGAACTGTTTAATCAATATACTTCTTCTTTCTATATTTTTGATCTCACTTATAATATCCTGCTCAAGTCCTGGCAAAATCTGATTATAATTTTTAATCATATTAGTTATACGTAAGTCGATACTATTTTGGTGCATTTATATTCTCAATGTATTTTTTAAGGATAAGAAGAGCTCTCCTGTATCGACTTTTGACTGTATTCATAGGTTTGTCGACTACAATAGCTATTTCTTCAAATGTCATATCCTCACCTTCGTGTAAAAGTATAATAGTTCTATCTTCTGGTGAAATAGTATCTAATGCTTTTTCAATTAATTCAATATTCTCTTGTTTTTCGAATAGCTCATTTTGTAAGGGACCTGTATCTGGAATTGTTTGATCAAAGTTCTGATCGTCTATATCGTCAAGAGAAGAAAAGTTGATATTCTTCCTTTTTCTTAGAAAGTCTATAGTTGTATTGGTGGCTACTGAAAAGATCCAGGTTCTAAAGTTTTTATTATTATCAAACTTCTTAATATTCTTCCAAACCTTAATTAAGGTATCTTGTACTATATCATGTGCCTCATCCTTATTTTTTACCATCATAAATACAAATCTATATGTTATTTGAGCATATCTGTTTATAATCCCTTCAAAAGCCTTAGGATTACCTTCTTTGTATAGTGTTATAAGTTGAGCATCAGTTATATTTTCCATTACTTTTAATTATATAGCATTTAATCTATAATAGTATTATGAAAAAAATACGAGTTGCAATTAATGGTTTCGGAAGAATCGGACGTGCTTTTTATAAATTATCAAAAGAACATAAAGAAATTGAGGTCGTGGCTGTTAATGATCTAACTTCTATTGAGAATGTCGAGTATCTTTTAAAATATGATTCAGTGTATGGTAAAAGTGATGTGACTCTTGAAGGTGTTAAGTATGTAAGTGAAAAGGATCCTACAAAACTCCCTTGGAAAGAGCTAGATATAGATGTGGTTGTAGAGTCTACAGGACTTTTTACTTCAAGTGACAAGGCACAAGCACATATAGTCGCAGGTGCTAAGAGAGTGGTGGTGACTGCCCCTATCAAAGATGAACCTGGTTCAGCGATAAAGGGTGAGACTATCCTTATGTCTATGAATGAAGACAAGCTTGGTTCTTGTCAGATATCTTCAAATGCCTCTTGTACTACAAATGCTGGTAGTCCTCTATTAGCTATTCTAGACGCTACTCTAGGTGTAGAAAAGGCGCTTCTAAACACTGTACATGCATATACAGCTAGTCAGGCTATCGTTGATGGTCCAAGTAAAAAGGATGCACGTGAGGGTCGTGCTGCAGCACAGAATATAGTACCTTCATCTACAGGTGCTGCTATAGCTGTTACAAAGGTTATGACAGGTCTAAAAGGACTCTTTGACGGTATATCTATACGCGTACCAGTAGTTGCTGGATCTATAGTTGATATTACTTTCATCTCAAAGAAAAATACTACTGCAGAAGAGGTGAATGATATTCTAAAGAAGGCAGCAGGGGAAGATCGTTGGAAGGGAATATTTACAGTTACAGAAGAGGATTTGGTTTCTTCTGATATAAAGGGTAATACACATGCATCTATTGCTGATCTAGCTTTTACTAGAGTGGTGGGAGGGAATTTGGTTAAGGTTCTAGCTTGGTATGATAATGAGATGGGGTATACGAATACGTTGGTCCAACATGTAATTAGAGCGGGACGCTTAATCTAAAATAAAAACATGAACAAAAAATACTGGTTGAGAGGTGGATTTCTGGGTCTTTGCTTGGCTTTAGTATTTTCAATTTATCTATACTATAAAATTCCCTGTACTGATATAGTAAACTGCAAATCATTAAAAGACTTTGTTGAACCAGATGCTATTACATTTATCTATTTACCAGGTATTATACTAGGGACTATCATCGGTATGATTTATGGAAGAATTCAAACGAGAAAATAGATTAGTCTGATAATGGTCTATTGTGCTGGAAGCGCTTCAAAATAGGTATCAGATTTAACAGTTGCACCCCCTTGCCTTTTTAAGGGATATGTGATATGGTGCTAATTGGCAAAAACGCCATAAAACGCAACAATCAACCGCTCATTCAATGAAGAACATCGCCCGTCTACTCGTCATCCTCACCGCCATCCTCGGCCTCAACCTCACCTCCTTCGCCGGCAGTCGCCTCAAGGAAGAGGGATCGGGGCAAAAGGAGTTCAAGCCGAAAGGCTTCAACCTTCTCCCCCAGGGGGGCGTCCGTTGGGCCATCATGGACGATGGTACAGAGATCAAGGTCTTCTACCAGAAGACCAACGGCTACGAGATTCTGGAGTCCGTAAGGACAAAGGAAGGGCTCAGTATCAAAACACGGAACGCTGATGGGGTCATCAGCTTCATCAATATCGAGGAGGGTGCCACGGGCACCCGCCCCCAAGTCTCCATCATTGCGGCCGATCCAGCGAAGATGGACGAACTGGCGAAACGCTTCCCGACGGAGCGGCCAGACAAGTAGTCAGGGGTCACTGTACTCCCTCCGCAGCCCCGCTCCAGTCATCTGGGCGGGGCTTTCTGCATTCAAGCTATATATGATAGAATCATGCTATGAAAATAATACTTGCTGCTGATCATGCTGGATTTGAGTTGAAGAATAAGATAAAGGAATATCTAATATCAGAGAACTTTAATATTGAAGATATGGGCGCACATACTTTTGTGCAGGATGATAACTATCCTGAAATCATGTTGCCTGTAGCAATGAGAATTGTTAATGATCCAGAAAATACAAGAGCTATAATCTTTGGTAAGTCAGGTAATGGTGAAGCAATTATTTGTAATAGGCTACCTGGGGTTAGAGCTGCTGTATATCATGGAAAGAATTTAGATATCGTTAAGCTATCAAGAGAACATAATAACTCAAATGTACTTTCGATGGGAGCAGGGTTTGTTGAGGAAGAAGAAGCGAGGGAAGCAGTAAGACTTTGGATATCAACTCCATTTAGTAATGATGAAAGACATGTCAAAAGAAATGATATGCTTGATAACATAGAATAATATGGAAATAATCCCAGCTATACTTCCAAAAAAGTTTTCAGAGATCGAAGAAAAGATTGAAATGATAAATGGTCTTTCTGATATAGTACAGATTGATATTTGCGATGGTAAGTTTGTTCCAACTATAACCTGGCCATACTGGAAAACTGATGAAAACTTTGAAGCAATCATACGTGAAGAGAGAGGTATGCCTGAATGGGAGAGTATAGACTATGAGTTTGATTTAATGATTGATAATCCGAGTTCGGATGATGCTAGAAAATGGCTTTCAGCTGGCGCAGAGAGGATTACACTACACCTTGAATCATCAAAGGATTTAAAACCAGTAATTGATGTCTTGCATGGACTAGTGGAGATCGGTATAGCTATAGGTAATCAAACACCAATTGAGGATCTAAAGAAATATATAGATAGAATACAATATATACAAGTAATGGGTATACGAAAAGCAGGCTTTCAAGGACAGAAGTTTGAAAGTAATACTTTTGATAAGATAAAAGAATTAAAAGCTAATTTTCCAAATATTAAGATTCAAGTAGATGGTGGGGTGAATGAAGAAAATGCAGTTTCCCTTAAAGACTTGGGGGTTGATAGGGTAGTTGTTGGATCAGCATTGTTTAATAGTGAAAATATTGTGGATACGATAGAACAATTCAGGAGGATTTAAATGCTATAATATAGCAAATGGCTACCCAACCTCTAACAGAAGAAAAGATAAAACTCTTAACAGATAAAGCTCTAGATATTCGTCGATCAATAATTGAAATGTTGATTGAAGCAAAATCTGGACATACAGCTGGCCCACTTGATATGGCTGATATCTTTTCTTACCTATACTTCCATGCATTAAAGCATGATCCAAAGAAACCAGATTGGGAATATCGTGATAGGTTAGTACTTTCAAATGGACACATATGTCCTGTGTTGTATGCAACAATGGCACATGCAGGATATTTTCCAGTAGAGGAACTAAAGACATTGAGAAAGTTTGGTACCAGACTACAAGGTCATCCACATCGTGAATATCTACCGATGCTTGAAAACTCATCCGGTCCTCTCGGTGCAGGACTATCACAAGCTGTTGGTATGGCTTTAGCAGAAAAGATTGATTTTGGAAGAACATCAGGTAAGCAGTTTGTTTGTCTAACTGGAGATGGAGAACTTGATGAAGGAGCAAACTGGGAAGCAATCATGCTAGCTGGAAAAGAGAAGATACAAAATCTAACAGTGTTTGTTGATAGGAATAACATACAGATAGATGGATATACTGAGGATATAATGCCACTTAATCCACTAGGAGATAAATGGAGAGCATTCAACTGGCATGTGCAGGAAATAGATGGACATAATTTTAGAGATATAGACGCTGCGTGGGGGCAGGCACAGGCGGTATTTGATAAGCCATCGGTAATTATTGCAAATACAATATCATCTAAGGGAATACCAGATTTTGAGAGGAAATATGAATGGCATGGTAAACCACCAACAACTCCAGAAGAAATATCTACTGCAAGAAAGGCATTAAATATAACACCATAAAGGTGATAAAATTCTGATAAAATCGTTTTTTACTTTTCCACTTTACGACTGCATTTGAATTGCTAAAGTGATCTGGTGGAAATAGTTGATGTAAATAACAGAATAAGAAAATTTATGGACGAACTAGATAAGCCTACTCTTGTGCGTGTAAAGAAAACAATTAACTTACTTAACAGGCTAGGTCATCATATAGAGATGCCAGACTCTAAGAGTTTAGGAAGTGGTCTATTCGAATTAAGAACTCTGGGTAAGATTCAAATCAGGATACTATATATTTTTCATAAGGATAAAGCATATCTACTCCATATTTTTATTAAAAAGTTTTGGAGAATAAATATTAGAGACATTGATTACGCTCGCAAGATTCAGAAAGAAATTACCAGGCTTGTATAATATAACATATATGTTATCATCATAGTATGAAGAAAAAAAAGATGGAACCATTAATATTGACAAATTGGGCGGATACTGAAAGAGAGTTACTTAAAGACCCTGAAATCAGAAGGATCAATGATGAACTTGAGATAGAGTTTAAAATACACGAAGCTTTAATTAAGGCACGTATAGAAAGAAAACTTACCCAAAGACAACTAGCTAAGGAATTGGGCATAGCTCAATCTGCATTAGCTCGTTTTGAATCTGGAAGAACAAATCCAACACTATCATTCCTTCAGAAGATTACCTCAGGTCTCGGTTTGAAACTTACTATTATATAGTCTGAATATACGGAAGTAGGGTATAATTATATAAATAGCAGGGTAAATTACCGACAACCACAGAAGAAATAGCGGAGGCAAGTATTGGAAATTATTAATAAATAAATATATCATATGACTTTTTGGATCATTTTAATATTATTGCTAGCTACTATAGCTTCAGGTTTATACAGGTTGTGGCTGGATCATAACACTAATAAATGGAGTACGTTTTCATCGATCTATAAGTGGATATCAATTTTATTTTTCCTCTGGATACTTTTCGTTATAATACTAGTAATTAGTCAAGTTCATATATATCCAAAAGATGAGGGAGCTATTATGGCGGCTTTGATTTTGGGCCCTATTTTAGTACTATTTTCAACATTACCATACTCAATACTTTCACTTGTATTTTTTCTCAGAAAAAAATAAATGTACGAAAGTGAGGTATAATTAACTAATGTTAAATTCATCTCAAAAACTAAACCCAAAGGTGTTCGACAAGGATGTCGAACTGGTCCCTATCCGTAAAGGTTTCGGAGAGGGGCTTTTGAAGGCAGCCGAACTAGATAAAAAAGTTGTGGGACTATGTGCAGATCTTACTGATTCGACATATATGAATATCTTTAAGCAAAAGTTTCCAGATCGATTCATAGAGATTGGTGTAGCAGAACAGAACCTAGCGGGTGTTGCATCTGGTATGGCAGCTATGGGTAAGATTCCATTTATCACTTCATATGCAATGTTTAGTCCAGGAAGAAATTGGGAACAAATACGCACTACTATTTGCTATAACGATCGTCCTGTAAAGATTGCAGGTTCCCATGCAGGAGTATCTGTAGGACCTGATGGTGGTACACATCAAGCTCTAGAGGATATAGCTATAACACGAGTAATACCAAATATGGTAGTGATATCTCCATGTGATGCTATAGAAGCACGTAAGGCTACTGTGGCGTGTGCAAAAACAAAGTATCCAACATATATACGTCTAGCGCGAGAGAAGACACCAGTCATAACTACTGAAGAAACTCCATTTGAAATCGGTAAAGCACAAGTACTTTATGAACCAAAGAAAAAAGCCGAGGTAGGCATCATAGCCACAGGCGCTCTGGTCTACAAGGCTCTTAAGGTTGCGAAGGAATTGGGGAATGTAAAAGTTCTAAACCTAGCAACTATCAAACCGCTTGATGAAGATGCTGTATGGAGACTAGCTCATGAGACTGGTGCTATAGTCACCGTTGAAGAACATCAGATAGCAGGAGGTATGGGATCAGCGGTTGCAGAGTGTATAGCTAGGAACTTTCCAGTACCTATAGAATTTATAGGAGTAAAAGATAAGTTTGGTCAGTCTGGTACACCAGATGAACTCATAGAACATTATGAAATGGGGGAGAAGAGCATAATGGAGGCTGTGAAGAAAGTACTATTGCGTAAAAAGTAGGATCTGATACTATATCTCCTAATGAAAATTCAGTCACAAACATATTTTATTAAGCTCGTCACTTGGGAAAACCATTCCAGGGTTGCTGTTTGTGATGTATCTATAAGATAAATTATAAACAAGAGCTCTGGAACAACCCAGGGCTCTTGTTTCGTATGATACGAAACAGCACAAAAAAATAAATAACGTACTTAACAGATGAACACAAATATCATTGACGGTGTTTTCCGGAATAAGAACAGGGATCCATTCACTGATATTCCAAATCACGGGACACCTGGATGGCGGCCTTTGGGCGACGATCTTGAAGAGGTTATCCTCTGGAAAAAGGATGGAGAAACTGAATGGATCACAGTTGCCAATTTCCAAGCAAGGAAATCTGATATCAAGACCCGTAACATTAGTTTTTACAGGGCTAATCGTGAGCTACTTATCAAAAAGATTGAGGCAAAGTGCAAAGGTCCCAGTTTTCTAAGACGTCCCTCTGTCTATGGATCTACATGGTAATTCTAGAGTCGGTTAAGTTAGCATCGCCGCTCTTCACAGAGCGGCTTTCTTATATGCAAAAAGCCGGCAACCTGTGTAGGTCGCCGACTTGCGAAAGCATGGTGATTAATAGAGGCCGTAGACCACAGTGTGGTTGCCTGACTGTGGATTCACGAACACTGCCAGAATTTCTACGCCCGCAAATTCAGATGTACCAAATGCGTTCTTGGCGTAACCCGCTAATTCCGTGGGTCCGTATGTCTTCACCGTGACGCGTTTGAGTTGTTTTCCCTCCCTGGCAATCTCGATCCTCACCATTCCCTCAGGGACGGTGGTGGGAGCAGGTGTTGCGGCTACTGGATTTGTCGGTGTGTTCATGATACTTCCTTCTGTGGTTGAATTGTTGTGGTGAAGTATATCACCATCTGTGTATATGATAGCATGATATAACTAGTTTGTCAATACTAATAAAATCCTCATATTTAAGCTATAGTAAATACCTAATATGTCCATATTCAACCTCTCACAAAACATGTCTCCAGCAGGAGATCAGCCAAAAGCTATAGAAGGTCTAGTAAAAGGGCTTAAAAAGGGAATGCGCAAGCAGACTCTTTTCGGTGTAACTGGATCAGGTAAGACATTCACAATGGCAAATGTAATAGCACAGAATGATAAACCTACATTGATCATTGCTCATAATAAGACCCTAGCGGCACAACTAGCTCAGGAATATAGAGAATTCTTTCCAAACAATGCCGTCCACTATTTCGTTTCATATTATGACTACTATCAACCTGAAGCATATATGCCAGTGACTGATACATATATAGAAAAGGAAGCGATGATAAATGAAGAGATAGATCGGCTACGACATGCATCTACACAAGCGCTATTAACAAGAAAAGATGTAATCATTGTTGCATCAGTATCATGTATATACGGTTTGGGTAGTCCAGAAGAATATGAAAAGGTAAATCTAAAACTAAGTATTGGTGATGAACTTTCTCGTGCAGAACTCATAAGGAAACTTATCGACATACATTTCGAAAGAACAAATGCAGATATAAATGCAGGACAGTTCCGTGCACTAGGAAATATGATAGAGATCATGCCTGTGAATGAAAGGACTGTGTATAGAATAGAATACGATGCTAGTAATATAGGAAAGATAATAGAACTTGATCCAGTTACTATGGCAATACGTAAAGAACATCAGACTATATTTCTTTTTCCAGCGAAGCACTTCATAAGCACAGATGAACAATCAAAGCGTGCATTTGAAACTATTAAGAAAGAATTAGAAGAGAGATTAAAAGAATTGGAAAAAGCAGGCAAGACACTTGAAGCAGAAAGATTGAAGCGAAGAGTAAAATACGATCTAGCTTTGATAAAAGAAGTTGGATACTGCAACGGTATAGAAAACTATTCACGTCATTTCTCTGGTAAGAAACCAGGAGAGGCACCAGACTCATTGCTTGCATATTTTCCGCATAAGCCTGATGGTAGTCCAGATTTCCTAACGGTCATAGATGAATCCCATGTGACAGTCCCACAGCTTGGTGGTATGTATGCTGGTGATAAGTCGAGAAAAGATACGCTAATAGAATATGGTTTCAGACTTCCCTCGGCTCGCGATAATCGTCCGATGAAATTTGAAGAATTTGAAAAGGCAGTGGGTCAAGTGATATATACAACTGCTACTCCAGGGAAATTTGAAAAAGAGCACAGTGAACAAGTGGTAGAACAAGTCATACGTCCTACAGGTCTCATCGATCCAATTATCGAAGTTAAACCTGTTGCAGAGAAAGATGAATACAAAGGTCAGATATTTGATTTTATAGAGGAAGCAGAAAAAGCCATAAAGAATGGTAATAGAGTTATAGCTACCACTTTAACAAAGAAAATGGCAGAGGATCTATCTGAATTCCTTAAGGAAAAGAAGATAAAGGCAGAATATCTACATAGTGATATAAAGACTATAGATAGAATAACCATACTTACAGAATTCAGGAGAGGGAAGTTTGATGTTCTGGTGGGAGTAAACCTTCTTCGAGAAGGACTCGATCTTCCAGAAGTGTCACTCATCGGAATACTTGATGCTGATAAGGCAGGATTCTTGCGCTCAGAGACTTCACTCATTCAGATAATTGGTCGTGCTGCTAGAAATATAGATGGTAGAGTAATACTTTATGCTGATGTAATGAATGATGCACTACATTATGCTATAAATGAAACAGCGAGACGAAGGAAGATACAAACGGAATATAATAAAAAGCACGGAATAACTCCAAAGACAATTATAAAGAAAATACAGGATATAACCGATCAGTTACAGACAGAACATGACAAAGCAGTTAATGAACTAATTAGAATTGATGAAAAGATGTTTGTAGATGATCCGAAGAAACTAATAAAGATTAAAGAAGAAGAAATGTCTGAGGCGGTAAAGGTTCTTGATTTTGAAACTGCCGCGATTCTAAGAGATGAAATTGCTATACTAAAGAAAAAGATGATATAATTGTTGGTACTAAAATGAAAGAAAAAATACTATTAGCACTTCATGATCAAAATTTAACAAAGATACTTGTTAAACATTTAAATGATGCAGGGTATGTTGCTGAAAATGTAATGAGTGGTAACGATGTTATTGATAAGATGAAGAGTTTTGAACCAAGCATCCTCCTCATCGATGTATCACTACCAGATAAAAGTGGTTATGATGTTTTGAATGAGAAAAGTCTTGATCGAATGATTACTAAAATTCCAGTTGTAATTGTTTCTAATTCTACGGAGCCGATACAGATAAAAAGAATCCCTTCAACTCCTACGATTAAGGATTATCTAATCAAAACTCACATTGATCCCGAAGATGTTGTATTAAAAATAGAGAAGGTTTTTGGAAGAGCTAAGGCTGATGATGAAGTAAAGCCTAAGGATGAAAATGTTGGAAAGGGTAGATCAATTCTGTGGATTGAAGATGATAAGTTATTGAGTAATATTCTATCAAAAAAAATTAACTCCAGTGGTTTTAAGCTACTTAAAGCAGGAAGAGATACTGAAGCTTTTAAAATTCTCGAATCAAATACTCCGGATATAATTGTTTCAGATATTATGCTACCCGGTACTAATGGTTTGGATATTATTCAAAAAATAAAAACTGATACAAAGTTTAAAAAGATACCAACCATAATTCTTTCTAACGTGGATAGTCAGACTGATGTTGAAAAAGCCAAGATGCTTGGAGTAAATAAGTTTATAGTTAAGGCGGCTGTTTCCCCAGATGAGATTATATCTAGTATAGTCTCACTCATTGCCTAATATCTATATATTGATATAGTTAAATATCATGTCTAAAAAACCTATAGAAAAGGGCTTAGAAAGCGATAAAATCATCGTAAAAGGGGCTAGAACTCATAACCTGAAGAATATCAGTGTAGAGATGCCTCGTAATAAAATGATAGCTATAACAGGGCTTTCTGGATCAGGAAAGTC
>JACCDT010133696.1_pt1 | contig 150844 bp, 141 predicted proteins | sample 7446291 | NCBI WGS metagenome assembly JACCDT01 (sample SAMN15323446, study PRJNA562643) | freshwater metagenome | isolation source: river surface water | place: USA:Blue River Watershed | collected 2017-08-17 | reverse complement strand
GTGATTATAATCCGCCATTTGAAACACTTGTTGTTTCAGAAAGATTTGATTGGTGTCATATCAATCAAATGAACAGAAATTATAAATTTTATAATTAATTATTTAATTTATAGATTTTTGTATTATAAAGAGCAAATAAACTAAACAAATGAAAAAAATTACTTTTTATTTCTTTGGCAGTTTTTGTTCTTTCTTCCTGCAATGGAGGAAAAACTGAGGACCCCGAAGTGGTTGCGGTAGATTACACAGCAGTTCAAGTGGATTCATTATCAGTATCTGATTCTACCATGGTAGATTCGATTAAGTAAGCTACCTAAACGACAAAGAAGACCTTATCCAAAAGATAAGGTCTTTTTTGTTGAAATTTAAGATGAAAACGAAGTATAATAATTAAATCTGACTCTGTCGGACTAAGAACCTAAACTAAAAATCAGTGCGTCATTGCGAGGGAGGGACGACCGAAGCAATCTCATTTATGTTTATGAGATTGCTTCTCCTACGGTCGCAATGACTATTCTAACTTACTTAGGTTCCTTGTTCGCCAGAGTCAGATAATTAAATCATTAATCATGACCAATCAAGCTTTTAAAAACTATGGGATGATCAAGGGGAGGATGATCTCAGGATCAAAATCACTCTACAGATCCATGCACCCTGAAAATGTGGTCTATTTTAATGCCAACATTTTTACCCTATCAGAAGGTAAGGTCTGGTGGGGAGATTTAGATCTAACTCTGGATGAAGGCATCCTGAAAAATATCGCTGAATCGATGGGAGAAGATCTTTTCGTATTAAGAGAAATGGACGGAAGATTCGAAAATGAAAACATCACTCAGGGTGAAATTATTTCGAGGGCCGTATCTAAAATCAGTAAATAATTCAAATCAAATGGGAAAACCTTTTTCATTCTTAGAACTAGACAAACAGCTCTCTAAAATTGAGGGCTTCGAGATGGGATCAGTATTAGAGACCAATGAATTTTCGGAGGTATCCGAATGGATTTCAACCGGAAATTATCTTCTAAACGCTCAGCTTTCGGGGAGTCTTTTTGGAGGTATAGCCAACAACAGATCGATGGGAATTGCAGGAGACCCACAGACAGGTAAAAGCTTCTTATGTCTAAATATTACAAGGGAAGCTCAGAAAGCCGGATATGACGTAATCTATTGTGATACTGAAGGTGCAATAGACAGAAGTACAGCAAAAAAATTCGGTATAGACACAAATAGGGTGAGATATCAACCAATTAAAACCATTACGGACTTTAAGGTTTTTGTGGCAAATCTCGTAGATAAAATAAAGGGATATAGAAAAGATGGATACGAACCAAAAATCATGATAGTTCTGGACTCTCTTGGTATGCTTACAACAGATAAAGAATCTGGAGACGCATTGAAAGGGAAAAGTGCTATGGATATGGGTATCAGATCCAAAGAAATGAGGTCTTTGTTCCGCGTGATCACTTTAGATTTAACGGGAGTTAAAGTTCCACTAGTTTGTACCAATCACACCACAACCGGAAATATCGGGGGATTTATGCCTACCAAAGAAGCTGCCGGAGGCGATGGGCCAATTTTCTCAATGAGCAATGTTATCATGCTTTCAAAGGCTCAGCTTAAGGAGGGTGATACAAAAACCGGTATAATTGTAACATCAACTCCTAAAAAAGCTAGATTTACAAGGCCATACGCAGTGAAATTCCACATCTCTTTTATGAATGGGATGAATCCTTATGTTGGCCTTCAGGACTTCGTAACCTGGGAAAACTGCGGAATACAAAGAGGTAAATTGGAGGTGGATAAAAAGACTGGTGAAATGACTTTTACCGCAGTTGTATCATCACCGAGATGGGCGGTTGCTCACTTAGGTAAAACCGTTGCTTCTACCCAGCTGTTTACTCCCGAGGTTTTCACAGAAGAAGTTTTAAGAAAATTGGATACCAATGTTATTCAGCCATATTTCAAGCTTCCAGATCTCTTTGATGAAAAAGAACTTGAAGAATTCATCGAGGGTGATGAAGAAAACAACGACTCACAGGCTCAAAATACTGAGACAGATGTAAAAGTCACACAGGAGAATGGACAAGAATAAAATAAAGATGAAATACCATATGGGAGTTTGGAAAGAACTCCCAGAGTATCCAACCTATGAAGATATCATCTATGAGCTAAATTTATATCTTATTAAGGATGGTAGGCCAGACGGGGACTTCACTGAACAAACATTTAATTCCTTTCTCCCTAGCGGATGGGCATCCACTCAACACGGATCCGTCATAAAGAAAATGATTGAAGAAGGCATTTTTGAAAAAACCGAAAGAACCTCTGGAAGAAAGTCCTGGTATAAGATAAAAGAAAACCCGCACATTTAAAATATGCAAAATACACACTTAGAAAACGTTTGGTTTAAATCCGTTTTATCTAATTCGACTTACATTGAATCATGTAGGCCTTCCTATTTTAAAAGTCCCGAGTACCAGGAGGCTTTCAAGGTAATTAAATCCTTTTGGACAAAATATTCACAGGTTCCTTCGAAAAACCAAGTACGAGAAGCAGCAAGATTATTAAATATAGGAGATAAGCTATCTGATGAGATATTGGATGCCATGTGGTCAATTAATCTTGAGGATTATGATCAGGAATGGCTAGTGCAAAATACCGAGGCGTGGATAGAATGGAAAACTCTGGAACAAAGCGCCATAGATTCCATCAATTATATTAAGAGCACAGATGTTAATCCAGACAATATTAAGGACGTTATCAATACCTACAAATCAATAGTCGTTGATAGAAATAACCTGGATTTTGCATTTGATACTGGATTGGATTTTTCAGATCCTGATGCCCACGAACAGATTACTACCCAGACATTTTCCAGCGGATACGATTTCATAGATTATTGTTTGGGCGGGGGTTTTTCTGCCAAGTGTCTCTATGTCTTTCTAGGGCAGCCAAAAGTTGGTAAATGCGGACTTGGGATAACCAAAGTTAGGAATAAACGGACTGGGGAAATATATAATATAGAAATAAAAAATCTATATGAAAGAATCAAATCCGATCAAATGCGAAATTTGCGATAGGAAATTCAAATCACTTGGGAGCTTGCAATTGCACTTGGGATCACATAGAAACATAGACCTTGAGAGATATTATATTAATTTCATAAATCATAACGCAAACACCGAATGTAGATTTTGTAGAAATCCTGCTCAATTCAAAGGGTTTACTAAAGGATACATGAGAATATGCAAGGATATCGAATGTTATAAAAAATCAATTGCACCATTTTCCAAGGAATATAAAATGATGATTGATGGTCTAAGTGAGGAAGAATACGAAAAATGGTCAAAAGAAGATAGAGAAATTAAAAAAAGAAACACTGAGGAGGGATTTAGAAAGAAAAGAGAAAAGGATAAGGATTTCGATAAAAAAAATTCAAGATATTGTAGGGAATATTGGATTAATAAGGGATATAGTGAAGACGAATCTATAAATTTAGCACACAAAGAAATCCAAAAAAACCGTGATAAATTGAAAAAAATACTTAGTAATGATCCAAATTATATGAAGGGTAAATCCTGGGTATCAATAGATTATTGGATTAAAAAAGGATATACCAGAGAGGATGCTTTATCAGTAGTTTCTCAAAAACAAAAAACTTTCTCAAAAGAAATATGTATACAAAAATATGGTATGTCAGAGGGAGAAAGAAGATGGGCAGAAAGGCAGAAAAAATGGTTAGATAAAATGGATTCAAAATCTGACGAGGAAAAATTAGAAATACTAGAGAAAAAAATGTTTCTAAATACTAAATTTTCTAAAAATTCTCAAATGCTATTTAACATGATATCATCCAGATTTGAGAAAAATATATCAGAACAGTTTAAATATCATGAAAATGGTACAGAAGAGAAAATAATATTGGAAAATAAATATATTTTTTCTGTCGATTTTATGTATAAAAATAAAATTATAGAATTTTATGGTGATTATTGGCATTTTAATCCAGAAATTTATAAAAGTGATTATGTAACTAAAAGGGGCGGTAAAACTATAAAAGCTGCAGCTAAATGGAAAATGGATGGCTGGAGAAAAAGTCTTTTAGAAAAAAATGGATATTCTATAATTATAGTATGGGAAAAAGAATTTAATGAACATCCATGTGTAGTTCTAGAAAAGTGTATAAAATTCTTAACAAATGATTGAGCAAAAGGATAAAAAGTTTTTAGATGTTATAGACACCGATGAATGGGAAATCGAAACCGACTCGGGATGGCAGGATATAAAAAGAATAGGAAAAACTATTCCATATAAAAAATGGATAATTCAAACAAAATCACATAAACTTGAATGTGCGGACGAGCACATAGTTTTTTTAGAAAACTTTATTCAGGTTTTTACGAAAGATCTTAAGATCTGCGATCCATTAATAACAAATACTGGAATAGAGCAGGTAGTCTCGATAATAGAAACGGACGAAATCATAGAAATGTATGATTTAGAGGTTAATCATCCAGACCACAGGTATTGGACATCCGGAATTCTTTCACATAATACATTATGGATGGGGAATATAGCTTGTCAAGCTATTAGAGCCTCAAATAATGTGGCTGTAATAACTCTGGAGCTTAATGATAGAAAATACATAAAAAGACTAGGTGCGAATCTTTTGGGTATAAAAATGAGCGAATATAAAAAGGCAGCAGAAGATTCAGAACTAATCAAGAAAAAGATAAAGAATCTTGCATTTGATAATTTAGCTCTACCTGGGAAACTCTTCATAAAAGAATTTGGAACATCCAACGCTTCGGTGATTGACATAGAAAATTGGTTGATTAAAACCGAACAAATTAAGGGTGTTAAATTCAAAATAGTCATAATTGACTACATCAACATCCTTAAAAACTGGAGAAATCCCAATAGCGAAAATACCTATATGAAAATCAAGCAGATTGCGGAGGATTTAAGAGCAATGGCACAAAGAAATGGATGGGCGCTCGTCACAGCAACGCAGACCAAGCAATCTGAATTTGACGCAACGGATCTCTCCATGAACTCAGCATCTGAATCTTCAGGTCTTGTGGCAACGGTAGATGGTATGTTTGGAATTATCCAAGACCCACTGATGTATTCCAATAATGAATATAAATTAAAAGTACTAGCAAACAGAGACGAAGGGTACAAAAATACCTATAAAAAATTTCTGGTTGACTATAGCTATATGAGAATATGGGAAGACCCCAATTCTGAAATAATGACTGAACGGTAATGAAACAAAAAAGACTGCTCGATGAAGAAGATCTATCGGAAGAATTAAATGATGATTCAGGGAATCCCAGCGACGAACAACTAGAATCCTCGATCATAGAATGGGGTGAGAGCGGAAACGCAACTGACTTTAGAAACATATACGGATCTTCCGACGCTGATGATGAAAAATATTATCATTATAAGAAGCTCAATGAAAAATTGGATGACATATTCAATAAATCCAGATGGATTGCTTTAAATCCAAACAAAAAAGTACCAAAGGATCTAATTCCGATGATATTTCAGGATTTGTTTGACGAGTTGGAATCCACCCAATTCACATACGTCGAAAAATTTGTAACAATTTGCGACTATATGGCTATCAAATATAATAAGGCCTACGAGTGCATTCATATGAAGTATAAGGAGAAAATCGTTCTCGAGATGGAAGAAAAATATCAGGTATTAAGTAAAAAGAAAATCAAAAGAATATTTTAAATGGCTTTAGATCTATCGCAGGTAAAAAGAGCTTTCATTATCACGGATACCCATTTGGGAGTTAGAAATAATTCCAATGAATGGATTGATATTCACAGAGAATTTTTTTTTGAATGGTTTATCCCACTCTGTCGTAAAAATTACAGAAAGGGTGATTGTTTGGTTCATTTAGGTGACGTATTTGACAGTAGGCAATCTCTAAATCTTAAGGTTCTTAACCTGGGAATAGAAATATTTGAAGCTCTTTCGGAGATTTTTCATGATGGGATATACATTATTTGTGGTAACCACGACATCTATGGAAAAAACTCGAACGATATAAATTCTCTCAAAGCACTAAAATGGATTCCAGGAATTAGCATTTATGAAGAACCAATCTCGATTAAATTTGGAGAGAAAAATGTCTTTATGATGCCATGGAGAAAGGATCATGGGGAAGAGTCAATTTGCCTAAAATCAACGGATCCCCACGATTACCTCTTTTGTCACACTGATATAAGAGGGCTCATGTTCAATAAATTCACAAAGATTGATGAGGGGATATCATATCAAGATCTCGATAAATTTGAGAGAGTTTATTCAGGTCACGTTCACTATTCACAAAAGTATGGAAAGGTCAGAATGCTAGGATCTCCATATCAGTTAACCAGATCAGACACAGAAAATACTAAAGGTATCTCTATATTGGATTTTACCTCGGGAGATGAACAGTTTTTTGAAAATACAATATCCCCCAGGTTTGTAAGAATAGCATTTGAAAAAGTTTTAAATTCAACTCCTATGGAGCTGGATTTTCTATTTCGGAACAATTTCGTTGATATTCTGATAGATCCGCAGATAGCGGTTAAATGTCCTCTCGGGATTCTAAGTGATATGGTAACATCTCCTATAAAGATAACATTTACGCCGGTATCCAATGTAGAAGAAGCGGTAAACTCTGAGGATTTTATATTTGATTTGGATGGTAAAAACTTTTCAATACTGGAGCTGGTGAGTGAATATCTTAAATCCACTAATTTCGAGGAAGATAAAAAAGAAAAGATATTCAAAACAATAAAAATATTATATAGTAAAGTATCATCGGATAAAGACAAAGAAGAAAAAGATGAAGATTCGGAAGATTGAATGGAAGAATGTTGCTTCATACGGGAACAAGGTTCAAATAATAGAATTCCCTGAAAAGGCTGGGCTTATTCAGGTTGTCGGCGAAAATGGGGTTGGCAAGTCTACAATTTCAGACGTGATAACTTTTGGGTTATATGGAAAACTGGAAGGCAAAAAGTTAAAGGATATTCCCAATAGATTGAACGGCGAGGCCTGGATGAGAATCTCATTCGAGCAGTTCGGAAACACATATATGGTTGAGAGAGGATTAGATCCCAATATTTTTAACCTTTATATAAATGGTTCTCCGTACGATCAGGCTGGAATAAAAAATGTTCAGGAGTATCTCGCAGAAGACATTCTAAACATTCCGTATTATGTGTTTAATAACACTATTTCCCTCTCGATTAATGATTTCAAGAGTTTTCTAAAAATGAGCTCTAATGACAAGAAAATGATCATCGATAAGATTTTCGGATTTTATATTCTGAACGAGATGAGAGACTTGTTAAAGGAGGAGGCCAAAAATATAAAGTTTGGTCTGGAAAGAGTAATGGGGGAGATATCAGCAACATCTAAATCTATAACCAATTCGCAGAGAGAAATTGAGAGCTTAACCAGCAGATTGATTCAGAATTCAGAGGAAAAGATTCAAGAAATTGAAGAATCTTTGGATAGATTCACCTCTCTATTAGAAATACATGGTCAAAAGCTCAGGGAATTCAAAGAGAGGGAGTCTTCTGCTATGTCGGGGGTCAGAAAAGCAGTTGAGGTTCTAAGTGCATGTAGAAATGAAATAAGCTCCATAGATTCCAAGCTTTCTCTTTATAAGAAGGATAAATGTCCAACATGTTCCGGTGACTTTAAGACCGAATTTTATGCTTCTATGGTTAAGGACCTTGAGACTCAGAGGGACGTTATGAAAAAGGATATGGAAAAATATGAGTCACAATACTCTGATGCCAAAGTCAAAGAATCTGATATAATTTCTTCAAGAGCCGAATTCATTTCAAAGGGAACAAAAATAGAGATGAATATTAAAAACCTGAGAGACGAATTAAGAAAAATTAAATCAGGTAAGGGAGACGAGCAGATTGCGTCATTAAATAAAATCCTTGCAAATTTGCAGTCGGACCTGGAGGAATTTAATAAAACTAAATCCAGAGACGAGGAGAGACAGACATGGATCAAAACATTAGATGAGATATTAGGGGAAAGGGGGGTTAAGCAGCTAGCGATTAAGACTATCCTCCCATCTCTAAATAAACAAATTCTTGAACTCCTTTTGGAATTACATCTTCCGTATAAGGTAGTATTCAATGAAGAATTTAATGCTTCAATCTATCATATGGGTGAGGAAATATCGACACAAACACTTTCTACAGGGGAAATGAAAAAGGTAGATTTTGCGGTACTGATTGCGATTATAAAACTAATGAAAATCAGATTTTCCAGCGTAAATCTTCTTTTTCTAGATGAGATATTTAGTTCGGTCGATCCTGATGGTGTACACACCATTCTAAGCACACTTAGAAAGATCTGTGATGATATGGGTCTCAACATCTTCGTCATTAATCACGCTCAGATGCCAACAGAAATATTCGATTGGAGAATAGATATTCAAAAGAAAAATAATTTCTCAGATCTTCATATGGAGAGAACAGAATAATACCAGAGTAGATCCTGGAATATATAAATAAAGGATTTACCAAATGACCAAAATATTTCCAGCAGGAACAAGAACAGTAAGAAATCTAGAACCAAGATTCAGTTATTTTTTAGTACTTAAAACAGCAACTAGAATTCTAACAGATCTCCCTCTAAAGGAATACTTTATTTACAAATACAAAGTCCAGGTTTCCGAAAAGAGAGGCAAAAATGAGATTATCTCACATTTTGGTGGCGAAAATATCGAATCCATTATAGCTTTAAGCGATACTGAATATTCCACCGGGAAATTCATACATCCGAGATACACGAATCAAAACGAAATTCCTCTATTGTTTCCATATAAAGATCTATTGGTATATGACCAAGAAAACATAGGAAGAGTCGAGATAAAAAGGAGAATACCATCGGTTGGTGGTAGTGCTCCGCTAAATTTAGCAGAATAATCATGAATTTTTTAGAAAAGTTTAATACGGATGATGTTTTTTTCAGAGGACTAATTATTGGGCTTCTTAAGAATATGAACGATAAGATCACTTATTATCAAACTGGCTCAGATCAGATTAAAAGAGAGGTATTTATTCCTTTCTTTTATTCAATGGCGGGTGACGAACCATTTCTACAAGATTTTTACCTCAGCTATGCTGATTGTGATGGTAACCCTGCATTTGCAGAGGGAAACTATGACGTAGTACCTAGAGGAATAGTTGAATTCCAGAACGCTAGGGTTAACACATCAGCATCGACGAATAAGTTCGTTAGAGCAACATACACCAAGGAAGTTCAAAATGAGTTTGGAAGCGAAATGAAGGCATTTTCTGCATACATGAATCCAATTCCCCTGGACATATCGATAAACATAAAAATTAAGGTTGATACAACTCTGGATGCTTTTAAGGTTCAACAGAGAACGATGCAAATACTCTTCAGGAATTTTACATATTATTTTGAATTTGAGGGTTTCAAGGTTCCAGTCCAAGTAGGTCTTCCTGATTCTCCCCCCGATAGGCAAAATGCTTTTAGTTTCACATATGGAACAACTAGAGGAGAAGGAATAACATTAAACTTTACAATCTCTTGCGAAACATATCTTCCACAGATCGATGTTCAAACAGAGAGATTCAGAGGAAATCTTATGCAGGGGGGAATTAGAGCTGAGGTTGAGTTTGGAATAGTTCCAGAGGACAACAGCACCATTCTACAGGGGATAGGAATTATCGGTTTTGATCAAGAAATAACAGGATAAACAAATCTTAGTTTAACAAGGCCGATATATATCCTATAAAAAGATCAATAAATGGCCGAAGTAATTTCATTCTCTTCAATAGGGAATTATCGGATAATTTCATATAGTGAGCCTCTTACGTGCGTTAAACAATTTAGGGGATGGATCATAGAGACCACAGGGGAAAATCCCCCTGATATATCTCTATTTCTTGAATATAGATGGGGCATTAATGGAATAAACTGGTCTTTATGGAGCCCTCTTACCGAGGAAAGTATTCAATCACTAGTGCTGGATCCTGCCAATAAATTTTATGTGGAATTCAGAATGACTGCATATTCAGATGAAAATTCCAGCCCCTATTTTCCACCAGGAACTGGGCTTTCACCTGAAATAATAGTAGAAAGATTCGAACTCGATATGGTTTTCGACTGCAACGACGGGGGCCTTCCTAGAAGACCGGCTCCTCTTTGCAGCAGGGAGTTAACTAACTTCCCGGTTGTTTTCTCTGATTGTAATTTCACATTCAATCCATATGACGTCAATAGAGGAATAAACATCTACCAGGACCTAAGTAATTTGGTCAATAATGTTTTCGGCCACGAGGTGATTTATTATTCGGTACAGCCCCAGGGAAGGGGGAAAGATGTGGTTCTCAAAGAATACACTTTATTCGATGTTGTCGACGAGAAGTGTATGAAAATAATGGTCCCCAATAATACCTTTCCAGACGCAAAGATAAATTTTGATTCGTTTGGATTACAGTTTGAGACACCATTCGAAATTCATATAGATCGAAGATATTTCGAATCTATCTTCGGTAAAGGTTCGCAACCAAGAAAGAGAGACATTATATTCTTCCCCCTTACTAACAGGATCTATAGAATAGAATCGACTTATTTATTTAGGGATTTCAATAATTATCCGGTCTACTTTAAATGCCAGTTGGTCAAGTACGAAATTCAAAAGAATACAAATTGGAATGATCCGGCTGCTGAAGCTGCCCTACATGATTACACTGTCAATACTAAGGATCTATTTGGAAAAGAAGTTGAAGATCAAGAGACTAAACTGACTAAACCACAGCAGTACGTTACTACGTCACAAAGGAGGTTTGAGGATCCAACCAGATCTTACATACACAAGCTTCTCCCTATTATAGAGTATGACCTTAATAATAATTGGACCATAGTTTTTAATGCTTATTACGATTTGGCTAGATTATTCGTTGATGATCCTAACACAGTAACTCCAACATCACCTCCCCAAGTATCAAAAGACGAGGAAAAAGACGCTGTAAGGTGGAAATCGAGACCAGTCATAACAGAATCTGAGGAGAGGAGCTTTACTTGCTGGTTTAGAGTTCAAAATTATATCGACAAATCAAAGCTAGTTTTTAGACCAGCTCCAAAGGTTTCAGTGAATATCTTATCAACAGGACCGGGTACAATAACATATTCAACAGCTCCTATACCACATGATCTTTCACTGGCTCCTAATCCAGAAGGATACGTTTCAATATTAGGCGATGGTATAAGATCTGGAGGGTTTGAGGTTCTTTCCATACCAGACCAATACACATTCGTTGTTAAGGATAATGGTGCACCCCTTCCAGGAACAACCGCAACCTGGAAAATGCAGAAAGCTCAATTAAGAAATCTTATCAATGGTCATTATAATGGATCAGGATTAAGAATCGATATGATTTGGAGCGGGACAAATGAAACCGGGAAGACGAATTACGTCGAAACGGGTAGCTTTAGAATAAAGATCAACAATTTGGAGATTTATTCGCCATTTGGTAAAAACATATCTAGCGTATTGGGGCAATTTATTCCAGGACTGGAGGATTGGTACGGATTAGTCTTTAATTTCTCCAATGTGTTCAAGCAATACTCGTTGAATGTATGGATGATGACATATGATCCAAACAATCCGATGGCACAGACCTCCGACCTAAGCCTAGTTCATTCTTTGGTTGGAAGCTTAAGTCAATCCTATACATTCGACATTCCGGAGGTGATTGAAACTGATTATGATAGTGAATTCTATGGAACAAATAATTACTCATATAAGGTATCTTCTTCCCCTCTTTTATTAACCAATATCAGATTATTCCAAAATATGATAGAAGAAAGCAAGCAATCAACCATATTAAATCAGAATGTGGTGGGAGACTCTCAATTAGCAATCATAATAGATAACGCTAAACCAGTATTAAGGCTCGCAAAAATTGCCAGAAATAGATAGGATATAATAAAAAGTAATTATGCCAAGGAGAAAACCAAAAAATAAACAGCTCAGTAAGGAAAAAGAACTTGAGATCAAAAAGAGCCTTGATGAGATCCTACTTGCAGATGAAATGCTTAATGGGATCGAATCACCCGATTTACCTCCTTTAAAACCACAAAGGGTAATGAACTTGGATTCAATAAAAACCGATGTCGAATCCGAGGCGAAAAGGATATTAAGCGCATTGGCCGAATTTTATTGGGATCCTAATCTTTTAGAAGGAAAGGAATACATCAACGAAAAGCAAAAAATCGATGCTCTGAACGTTTCTATTATGGCATTTAATGTCAGAACCGCTCAGCATGCAATAACTAAGCTCTTAGAAGAAATAGATTCTGGTAATTTTCAACCCAGGATGTTTGAGGTTCTAGCACAACTTCAGAATCAGATGATGCAGATGCCTAAGAACTTTTCGTCGTATATGACGCAAATGGAAAAGAACTACAAGCAACTAAAATCCGAAGCGGAACAAAAACAAAATTCAAACCCAATAACTTTGGACGAAAATGGAAATGTTACATCAATAAATCCCGGGGATACTTTGAAGGTAAGAGGAAATAAATCCTTAATGGAAGGCCTGCAGAACTTAATGAAAACTAACGTGATAGTTAAAGAAGCGGAGATCCTAGATCATGACGATAGTCTCGTTAATCCATCTAAAAAAGAGGGAAATCCCCTAGGCGACGATGGTGAAGACTGCACTTTGGATATAGACGATGATCTATTCGAAATGTAATTATGGAAAATACAACTAATAACATACAGGAAAGGGGTAATTATTGGTCGACCGAAAAAGTCGATAAATTGCTTAGAGATGCTGAGGAAATAGGCATAGATTATAAGGAACTGGATAATCCATTCCATGAGAATGATCCTGAGCTGAGAAAAGGCGACATTTTGTTTGAATATACAGAGGAAGAACTCGAAGAAATCAAAAAATGCGCCACTGATGTGGTGTATTTTGCGAACAAGTATTGTCACGTTATGACTGACGAGGGGATCAGACAGATAATTCTACGTGATTATCAGATCCAGATTCTAAGACAGTATCAGAATCACAGAAAAAATATATTCGTTTCACCCAGACAGTCTGGTAAAACCATCACATCTTCAATATTTTTATTATGGTATCTCCTTTTCAATTATGAAAAAAACGCCATTATTATGGCGAACATCGGTGATACTGCAGCCGAATTAATGGACAAGATCAAGATTATTATGAAGGGTCTCCCATTCTTTATGAAGCCAGGTCTAAAGATTTACAACGTTATGACCATGAGATTTGATAATGGATGTAGAATCATGGCAAAAACCACAACAAAAACATCTTCAATTGGTTATACAGTACATATGCTTTATATGGATGAGTTTGCCCACATTAATGCGAACTTTATCGATAGCTTCTTCAGATCTGTATATCCAACCATCTCTTCATCTCAAATAGCCAGGATCATAATAACATCAACTCCAAATGGACAGAATAAATTCTATGAGATATACAAATCTGCATTAGATAAAGAGACCGACTTCAATCCAATAAGGGTAGAATGGTGGCAGGTCCCTGGAAGAGACGAAGAATGGAGGAAAAAAGAAATAGCCAGCTTGGGATCAGAGGAAGACTTCAATCAGGAGTATGGGTGCCAATTTTTGGCCAGTTCCAGGCTCCTCCTTGATTCTTCCACACTAAAAAAGATGCGTAAAAACCAGCAGGACTTTGTTTTTAGAGAATTATCACCATTTGAAAACAGCCTTGTTGATTATTCTGGACTAGCCTGGCATCCAAAATTTGACCCAACATCAGTATTTGAAAGCGATGCGAATCCAAGATTCGTTATTTCTATTGACACCGCAGGTGGAGGAGGAGGGGACTTTTCGGTTGTAAATATTTTTAAGGTTTCTCCCATGCCCACCTCAGCTATACAGGAAAGGAGATTTTTTGATTCTGAAAGCGATTTCTTCTGTTTGCTCCAGATAGGAATGTTCCGATCTAATATCATTCAAATTGAGGAACTTAAGATAATTATAGAAATTTTATGCTCTAAAGTTCTAGGGAATGAAAATGTTAAAATAGTTCTAGAATTGGATTATAAGGGGGAAAATCTCATGGACAAGCTTCTGGAAGGAGATGAAATCGTACAGGAAATGTTCATTTATACAAAACATTCCGAATCCACCAAGCAATTAAGGCCGGGAGTTAAGCTGACACCCAAAAATAAAGAAAAGTACTGCGAAGACACAAAAACTCTATGTAGAAATAATAGAGTGGTGATAACAGAAAAAAATTCAGTCTTCGAGTTATCCAATTTTGGTATAACCTCCAGGGGATCATATTCCAGCCAGGTCGGAAAGGATGATATTGCTATGACCATAGTGAACGTGGCTTCATGTTTTGAGAATAGTGATTTTGACGATCTTGTAATGGACGTCTATGATACAATCCCAGAAAAATTCAAAAAAGAGATAGAAGCTAAATTGGGAATGAATTCTACAGATCCAAATGCACAACAGAATACAGACCTAACATCTTATAGATTTGTGAATTCCCTCCTCGATTCCTAACAGGAAAAGATATATATAGAGAAAGAGGAAGGATAGAAAAATCCCCACTTCGAAATATATACAAATAAAAATTCTCAAATGGCTAAGAAATTAAAATTGGATCTTTCGGTTTTCAAGAGCTCTGGGGTCTACACCCTAGAATTTGACGCTTCAGAAAACTTAATTGTGAATCCTCAGACAATCAGATTGGTTGTCGGATTTTCAAACATTGGTCCTTTTAATACACCGGTTTATATACCGGATATTAGGACTGCACTAGCAGTTTTCGGAGACATAGACAAAACATTGGAAAAGAAGGGATCATTCTTCCATAGATCGATTCAGACTTGCTTGCAGCTAGGACCAGTTTTCGCTATAAATCTATTGAAACTGAATAATAGCGTGGACCAAAATGGCGACCCAGATTATGCTACAGGAGCTGATGTTGCTAGATATAGGGCATTCTCTGTTGATACTGAAGAGTTCAACGGTGAAAACTCAACTAGCGACTATACATCCACACTGGAAAATCAGGATAAGCTAGTATCCTCATACTATAATAAGGAAAAATTCTGGTTCCCCGATCCAAATTACCTTCTCGCAGCTGCGGACGGAAGTGGATCACAGCCGGATAATAAAAAGCTTTTTCACCTCGTTAATCTTGGGCAGAATCCGGTTAGCATCATAGTTAAAAAGTCGCTTGACTCTAGAATTCCTTTAACAGGATTTGATATCACAGCATCTGAGTATTTCGGGGCGGCTAATGTTCCAAACTTTATGCACCCTTATGATTACATCTCAGATTATTTCATTGATGTCATAGTAGTTAGTGGGAATTGGACCAATTACGCAGCACTTGCTAACGATCCAATATTTAGCGCATACTTTACTAGCAAAGGGTTTATTAAATCAAAAATAGATGACTTTTTATCTCTTAATCAAATCAACGTAGTTCTAAGCATCACGGGTACAATAATTCCAGACTTCATAGATCAAAATGGAATAAACAGATATATCAAGACCCTAATAAACAATGAAACGGGACAAACTGGAATTCTCTGTGCCATCAACGAGGAGGCTTTAGATGATCTCGGATCAAACACAAGCTTTATTGATTTGGTTGGACACCATTTGATCGACGAGATATCAGTAGATTCTGATATTACTTCTACCCCTAAAAAAGTAGACTTTCTTTCATATGATCAGGTCTTGGTATCTGACTTCTCATACTCTAAGAGCATCGACGGATCACCAACAGGAACTGAAGTTGCTGAGGCCTCTTCTCCTGGACTATCACTGATTGAAACAGGTACCTTGCTAAGCGACTCTTTATTCTCTACCGGAGGTGATAAGGGTATAGATATTGCGGTCATGAAGGTATATAGCTCCTCAGCTAGAGATGGAGGATTACCATACTTACAGACCGCATTTACAGGTGTAAACCATTCTGACCAAATAACGGTTCTGAAAGATTTCTTAGCACCCAAAGCTGATTCTCCTTCTAAAAGATTTATTATAGGAAAAGTGAAAAACACCCTCCCAGCAGCAGGGTATCTAGGATTTTATGTTGATGAGCTCGTTAAGCTTAAAGTCGAAGAAGTTAAATTTGTAACTGACGGAACTCTTCCTTCTGGTAATCAAACTCAACTGAGAATAAGATTTAGTCATCCTTTGGTTACATCCAGTGCTTCAACTACTTACGTAGAACCTTGGGATGATACAAACAAAAACTCATCAGTTAACGCATATCAATTTGGTACTCCAGATTACTTTGACTTTGATGATGTATTTGGATCGCCTGATATCCCAGGTGAACCAATTGGAGCTAACGATAGCTACATAGCATATGAAAACTCCCCTGTGTATCAAGACTGGGCAAACGGAAACATCACAGATGGAGACGTTGTTTGGATGGATGCAACAGGATCAAACGTCCAGTACGTGAAGTTTGATAAAAATATAGACAGAGACGGATTTGATAGCCTTGTAATTAGAGCTTATCAAGATTCGGGCTTTACTTCAGCGGAATCCGTAGCAGATTTTGGACTTAGCTTCAAGAGCTCGGTAGCAGTTCCTCTTAACCAAGCAGGGACATACGAATTCGTTATAGTCTCTCTATCTGGTAACCTCAATGAGTATGTTGATATAATTTCACAAGTTTCACAGAATGTCATAGAAATTTCAACAACAGAAGCTGACGTTAAAACAGTTAAAGTAGGCGATTTATTGGTATCCACGGATCTTCAGTTATTCGATAATCCGCTCACTGAAAACGTACAGAGCAGATTGACTAGAATCATTGAGGTAAGAAAGGTTTCCGTACCGGGATCTCCTGGACAATTCACAATCTATGTCAAGACCGACAGACCGATCAAACTTTATCCTGGAGTACCTTCAAAGGTTAATAAATTTAAGGCGGTTCATAAGTTCATCAATACTTATTCACTCTCTTATCTCCCAGGATTTAAGATGAAGTCTACTCACAAACCAGATGGAACAGAAACCAGACTGAATGAAATATTGGATGTTTTATTCAACACCAATTTGGCTAAAACGCTGGCGGACAGAAACATTATCACATTCAGATACATTGTTGATACATTTGATGGCGGATTACAGACTAATTCTAAGAATCAGCTTACAAGACTTGCTAAACTTCGTCAGAAGTGCTTGGCAATATGTAATGCTCCTTCTATCAAGAAATTTATCGACTCTATAGATCCTAGATTTACAGAGCTTCCGACAGCTACTGAGCCACAGCCACTTCTCAATCCGAAGTATATCGCTGATGGGGGAAACTTATCATTGAATCCTTCGTTCAGATTTACACTTCCTGACGAGGACCTCGGAGCTAAATTCTGCGGATTCTTCTCTCCTTTCTTAACAATCAGAGAGAATGGAAAGAACATGAATATTCCTCCTGCGGCACACGTTTCCAATAACTTCATTAGGAAGTTTATCACAGGAGAACCTTATTCAATCGTAGCAGGTCAAAAAAGAGGTATTCTTTCAGGAGCTAATCTCATCGGGCTTGAGTATGACTTTAGCAACGACGATAGGGATTTCCTTGAGCCTTTCGGATTAAACCCGATTGTCAGAAGAAGAGGAATCGGTCTAGTTATTTACGGTAACCAAACTGGATATCAAAGAACGAATTCTGCTTTCAATAACCTTCACGTTAGAGATCTTCTGATCACTGTTGAAGAAGCAATTGAAGATATCCTTTCAAACTATGTGTTTGATTTCAATGAGGATTCAATTAGACTCGAAATCAAGACTCTGGTTGATAATTACCTTTCAGGAGTTAAATCCGTTGGTGGTATCTACAACTACTTAACGATAATGGACTCTTCGAATAACACCCCAGCAATCATCGATCAAAATCTTGGAATAATAGATGTTATCGTTGAACCAGCAAGAGGTATTCACAAGTTCATCAACAGAGTAACGGTAACTAGAACAGGTGGAATAAGCTCAGGTGGATTCATCCAATTCAGTTAATTTTGTCACGACAGAGGAGGACAAATATATAAAATAAAAAGGAATGGCAGGACTACCACATTTTACTAGCTCTAAAGCTTCCGTCAATAAATTTGAACCGGTATTTCTTAACCAGTTCGAGGTGACAATTTCTCCTCCAACTGCAGTAGTTCCTATAAATGGTATTCCTGGAAACGGGAATATCCTTTTGGAACAGGTTAAGAAAATATCTGGGCTTGGTGTAGATCAAAACCCCGGTGAGATAACTCAGCAGTTTAAATTCGCTAAGAGATATTACGCTGGTGCAGCACCGATCAAAACTGGATTTGACTTGGAGATGTCTTTTGAAGTTAACTTGGACGATAACAATTCAATGTACGTCTTTAAAACGATGAGGCAATGGTCTGATCTGATCTATAACCCACTAACGGGAGCTATGGGATTGAAAAGGGACTACACTGGAACCATAGTTATTAACGTGTTCAACAAGGCTGGAGATGTCTTTAGAAGAATAACATGCAAGGACTGCTTTCCAATGACGGCAATAACAGAAATGTCACTCAATTATACGGGAACAAATATCTATGAGATATCATTGACCTGGGCAGTTGATCATTTCGATGACGTATTCATATAAAAATTAGAAAATGGCAGGATTACCACATTTTACAAATTCAAAGGCGGCAGTTAACGTATACGAACCGGTATTTCTTAACCAGTTTGAAATAATTATTCAGCCACCTCCGGCAGTTTCTAGCCCAATAGGAAACATGGGTAAAACATTATTAGTTGAAAATGTTTTATCAGTATCCGGATTAGCAGCGGATAAAAACCCAGGGGTTCTTGAGCAGAGATACAAATTCTCCAGAAGAAGATATGCAGCTTCTGCTGTCGAGGATACTGGAATTAAAGTAGCCATCGAATTTGAGACTAACCTGGATGATAACAACTCCAACTATGTCTTTAATACTCTAAGACAATGGTCAGATTTAGTCTACAACCCTTTAACCGGTGCTATGGGTATCAAATCCGTATATGCTAACCAAACTTATATGCTCATTTCTATATTTAATAAGCAGGGCGATGTATTCAGAAGAATAAAGCTTCTAAATTGCTTCCCAGTTGAGGCTATTAAACCATTAGATCTTGACTATACAAACGGGACTCAAGCTTATAAGATTAGGATGTCATTCAGAGCAGATTATTTCGAAGACGTCTTTAACTAAGATATATAAAAGGATTCTCAACAAAGGATTATCCCCTGCTTTTCCTTATGAATCGCAGGGGATTTTAAATTTTATATGCATGGACCCTGATAGTGAAGAATATCAAACGAAAAATATCAAGTCTCTTTTTGGTTCTGGGGACTTTCTTCTGTCCCTTCGGATTCGACGTCATTTTCGCACTTATAATGAAATGGACGAGATCGTATTGGCATACTGTTGGGATTTTTTACTGCCTTTCGGCTCTGTGCTTTGGAGCTTATTGGCTTTTGTCTCGTGAGAAAAAGCCGGAACAAAATCAACTACTTTAGTATAATCTAAAAAGGTCCATGTATAATATAGACGACGAGTTAATGCAAGAATTAAGGAGAAAGGAATCCTCCTCTGAATTAAAATATGATGAGGATACAGATGTTTCTAATGCTAAAATTCCAGACTGGATAAAAGATGCTCAAAGAGAGCAGGTTCCACAGATTGATACACAGGTTCAGAATCCAGCACCAAAAAGCTTAGGTAAAGCTTCTTTTGTAGCTAAAACTCCTCTGGGATTGGAGGAATACTGGAAAAATATACCATTGGACAATTTACCATCGGAAGGTTTTGGATATCCAGATGGAATGGAGATAGCGATTAGACCTGCTGAAGTATCAGAAATAAAATACTATTCGACAATAGATGAAAACGATCGGATAGACATGGATGATAAATTAAACCACATTCTTGGGAAATGTTGCAGAGTAAGATGGAATGGCGGGCCATTGAATCACTATGATATACATTATGAGGATAGGTTTTATCTAATAATGGCGATCAGGGATTATACTTTTCCTAAAGGAGAAAATAGAATTTTTCTAGCAGCTCAAAAAAATTGTAAAGGAGATGATTGTAATATACCAGACTCCATCGAGCTAAAATCCCCACTACTCGACAGTTTTAAACTCTCTCCAGAGATTAAATCAAAATTCAACATCGAAAAAATGTGCTTTGATCTCGTACCAAAAAATGGGGGAGAGGGACTAGAATTATTTATACCTAGCGTTGGTGTAACCACTCTTATCAGAAAAATAATTACTTCTAAAAAAGCAAGAAATAAAAAATACGATGAAAGTTTTGTCGAGGTTGCACCCTATATTATACCAAACTGGAGAGATCTAGATGAATCCACTTATGATAGCTACGAGAGGGCTTCTAGGGAATGGGATGTAACACAATTTTCAATTGCTGACCAGATATCTAAACTGGTTAAATTTTCTACAAAGGCTGATATTAGATTTGCCTGCGAAAAATGCGGTGGAGAGGTCACCGCCCCCTTGACCTTTCGCGGGGGATTTCGATCCTTTTTTATTATTTCAGATATCCTTAGACAATTACTATGAGCTTAGATTCAGGCTCTGGGAGGAATTCAAGTTGTCACCTGATATTTTTGAGAAAATGCCTTATTTTGAATTCTATGATCTCATAGAAAGGCTGAATTCCAAAATAGAGGAAATCAATAAGAATCATAATAATGGAGATCTATCTGAGATCTTCTCTTTTTCAAACAAAAGGTAACTTCCGGGGTATATAATCTAAAATCATTTTACATTGGCTGAAGAAAACAAAGACAGAGTTTTTACTGGTAAAGACGTTTCGGAGTATAAAAAAACAACGGATGTTTTCCAAAAATCCGGCGGTACTGCCCCTGTTGGAAATGTGATATCAAACATCAAATCAGTAGAGGATACTTTCAAGGAAGTACGGAATCTGTTGTTCGAAGAGGTAGTGATTAGGGAAAAAGAAATTGATCCCGAAAGAGACACCAAAAAAGAGGCGTATGATTTTTTCTCTCCTGTGATTACCAAAAATCTCCCAAAATTTAAAGAAAGATTAGAAAAAGGAGAATCTATAGAAGAAGTAGAGATCAAAGAAAAAGCGGCAAGCACTGCAGCAAAGATTACCAACAAGGTTAATGATTTAACAACTCGTCCTATTTCCGAGATAGTATCAAAATATGTCAGCATCAATGATATTCAATTTGAAGATGCTTATGATACAATAAACGAAAAGGTTCAAACAGCCACTGGGCAATCCCTAGCAGATCTAATGTCTTTCTATAGGCAGACAGACGATCTTGTTAAAGAGGGAGGAGGCGCAGGGATGGACCAAAAAGCTCTAAAAGAAACCCTAGATAAGCACAATATACTTCTCAATAGTATTGGTGTAATTCTAAAGGAGATGGGAATAAAAAACCCGGCCTTTGAGGAAGCGGAAAAAAATTTAGAAAAATCATTATCCGAGGTTTCTTCCAGATCCGTTGAAGGTGTAAAAGAAACGGTTAAATCCGAGAAAGAATCCAAGGAAATCTCCAAAGAGACTCTCACAGAAAAAACCGAGACCAAAACTCTTGAATCAGTAAAGACTGAATCTAAAATAACGGAGACAGTAAAAGCACCAGAGACTGGGACGGAAAAACCCCCATTGGTTGTAACGACGCCAATGACAGCGATAAAAACTGAAACTGCACCGCCAGCTCCGGCTGCTCCTGAAATCAAGACAGAATCTCTTCCCATAGAAGGAGTCGGATCAAAAGAGACCGAGGTTAAGGCTCCTAAGGAATCGCCAAAAACAGGGGTTGTTGAAAGCAAGCCCGTGGTGGAAAAAACAGTGATAATCACTCCAACAGAAGCCGCAAAAAGTCCCGCTGAAGCGACAAAACCCACAGTAGCAGAGGCTCCAAAATCAATTGAGCAGGTTGGTGGAGCAGAGGCTCCAAAATCAATTGAGCAGGCTGGTGGAGCAGAGGCTCCAAAATCAATTGAGCAGGCTGGTGGAGCAGAGACTCCAGCAACAGAGGCAGGAGAATTGGTGTCAACACCAAAAAGCTTATTAGAGCAGCTAGGTCTTGGTAATTTATTGGGCTTTAGTGAACCAGGAGAAGCAGGAGTAACTAGCACAGGAACCGCACCTACAGGTTCTAAAGAAACAACACCCGGCGCAATAAGCAAAGCATCTCCGATTTCTATTGAATCTATAAAAGAGCAAAAGTCATCTATGATGACCCAAATATCAGAAAAAACAGGGATTGCTCCTAAAGTAGAAAGCTCACCCTTAAAAATGTCCAAGGAAATACCACAACCGCAGACAAAACAAAGCGGAGAACAATCTACATCTGCATCTACCCCTAAAGGTGAAGAATCTGGGTCTTCTGAAATCGGCGGCGAGATTTCATCATCAGAGTCTGAAACAAAATCAGAATCTACTGTAAAATCAATAGAGAGCCCGAATACTGAAGGAAATAAAGGGTCTGATGTTGATAGTGGAAAAGATACTCTTAATGCAATTCTTTCTGTAATGCAGGAAATAAGAGAAACTTTAAATGGTCCACTAATCGTAATGGGATCTGGAAATAAATTCGATTAGAAATTAGGGATATATTGAAAAATTTTATTATATTTACGAAAAATAAGAATTATGGCAAATTTTAAGATTACACAGGAACTAAAAGCTGAGGTTTTGGAATTTTTGAATTCCTACGGAGGCTACAAAAAGGCTCTGGACGTTTTGAACGATCCGGAAAAATCAGTATTGACGGAGGATGAGATAAACTCCGTTATTGTTCTTCTAGGGACATTCAGGCTAGGGGAAGTATACCAGTTGGTGGAAAGATTCAGAACAGAAGTAGTTGAGGTTAAAGACGATGCTTCAGATCCACAATCCTGATAATAACCCAGACCCAAAACAATTTAAGATAGATTCGGTATATTTGAGAATGGCTCAGATCTGGGCGGAAAATTCCCATTGTAAGAGAAATCAGGTCGGATGCCTTATTGTTAAAAATCGGGTTATAATCTCAGATGGATATAATGGCACTCCGTCTGGATTTTCCAACTGCTGTGAGGACGAGAATGGGGATACACTACCGATTGTTCTTCACGCAGAGGCTAACGCCATAACTAAATTGGCTAAAAGCACTATAAGTTCGGAGAGATCAACTCTGTATGTTACACTCTCTCCCTGCTTAGGATGTGCAAAGCTAATTATACAGGCGGGTATCAGAAGAATAGTTTTTAACGAGATGTATAGAAACACTGATGCCTTTGATCTATTCAGGATGGCTGGGATAGAGATAGTACAAATAATTTTAAATAAAACAGAGTAATGATCAAAAATATTCAAGAACTAGCAGAAACATTCCTAAAATCCTCGGACGAAAAAGACTTTATAGATTTATACAAAAGATTAAAGCCAGGTCTACTAAATCACTGTAGATCTATTTTAATCGATGAAGAAACATCAGAGGATGCATTCTCCAATACTATGGTCAAAATATGGACTAAAATGTACCAATATGATCCATTAAGAGGGAATTTCTCCACATGGGCATACAATATAGCCAGAAACGAATCTCTATTAATTAAGAAAACTAAGAGCAGATATATGCCTCTGATAATGGAGTCGTCCAAATCGAACGATTCCGACGAGAATTTTATATCATCACCATCAAATGAATGCTATACCGAGCCAGATTGGTGTCTCTCAAGTAGATATGGTGAATTGGATTCTCTTTACGATAACGTTGTATATAAAATGAAAGATCTTCCAGAAATCTACAAGGGGATTCTAATAGATAGGGAAATCAATAAAATGAAATACCAGGAAATAGCGGAAAAGCACAACATGAAAAAAAGAGCAGTTGCTACTCGGATCAGAAGGGCAAGGTTGAAAGTTAGAGAAATGTTTCCTGGAGCAAAACTATATTTTACAGATTAAATTATTTTTCATATGAAAATACCTTTTTTCATGGTAATTAGAGACATCAATAATTACATATTTCTCAGGAAAACAATCAAGACCGAGAGTAAAACTCTTATGTGGCAGAAATTTAATCTTAGATACGATTGGCTAGGAAGGATATACACAGTGGTTAATTTACCACCAGAAGTAACTCTTTCCCCCGACACACCAGAAGAAATTCGGCCGGCTTATGTTCTTGAAGAAACCAGACAAATCAATGAGTATTTAACTGGTCTAAATCTTCATGAAATAATTATGCCGGGATTTAAGCCGTTAGAAGGGGGAGAGTCATATCTTGTAATATACTATCCAGTTTTTCAGAAGCTATCATTATCGTGGGCCCTATCCAGAATAGGACTTATATTTTTAGTTTGGTGGCTAGAGAAAAAGTTTTCCCTATTTTCACTCGGATTACATAAGGTATATGATCTTCTTATGGTCCTTATAGACTTCATCAAGGTTTAATGTCTAACATAGAAAGAAGAGAATATCCATGGGGAAGGGCCTATGTAGTTCAGCAAAACGGAGAAGAATTAATTTTTCCATCAGTCACTACAGTTCTTAAATTACTTGAGAATGATAAGTATACGAAGCTGAGAGAAGAATTCGGGGAGGAAAAATGGAATAGTATACTGGCAAATGCAGCCGAAAGAGGTACTATTATGCACCGTATGCTTGAATTATTCCTTCTTGAATGGGATAAATCAAGAGATGTTGAAAAAGCTCTTAAAACTGCTCAAGAATACGCAATAGAGGAGGCTAATAATTCAGACACAGCAAGACTAAAGATAGTCAACAAGGCTCGCAATCTTTTTTGGAACTTCTATCACAACAGATTCTGGGAGTCCATTTATGAAATAGTCGATAATGAGGTTTTTCTTTGGACCGGGTTCAAAGGAGGATGGGCAGGTGCTTCTGATTTCGTTTTTAGGGATCTCGAGGGGAGATTGATTGTTGATGATTTTAAATCATCCACCAGCGAAAAAGAAGAGAATGATATACTTGGATATAAACTTCAAATAGCTGCATATATGTTCATGTGCGCGGAAAAATATCAGGAGATCCCCGCGATGGGGAGAATAAGAATATCAAACGAAAACTCAGACCAGATCCAAACATTTATTGTTTATGACTATGAACTCAAAGAATACCTAAAAATCTTTTTGAATTTACTCGAAAATTTTAGGACTAACCACATGGATTTGGAAACTATCTGAGAGTATCAATCTAAAAATTATAAAGATATAAAAATGGAAACAGAAGCTAAAGTAATTTCTATGGAGCAAGCAGCTCCTAAGATAGACGAGAAAAAAATCAAGGATCTTACGACTAAATTAGAAGGAAAAAAGAAGGAGGTAGCATTAAAGCTTTATGCAATTAAAATGAGTAAGGATGATTTCTCAATATATACCAAATTCTTCAAGAATGAGGTCGAATGGGTTGGTAAGCAAGCTCTTGGTGTTGTCGAGATCAACAAAAGAATTATAGAGATAGAAAAAGAAGGGATCAAGAATGGTGTAATATACCTAAAAAATCTGGAAATTGAAGCATCACACTTCTTTCTCAACACACATAAAGGTAAGGGGTCAAGCGAAGCAGATCAATTTATCAGAATTTTAAAAAATATTGAAGAGGGGCTTTACTCTCTAGCTCCTGATAATAAAGAACTTAAACAATTGGAATCTGAATTAACTGCAGCTCAGCAAGGACTAGAAATAGTATAATCCAACAAAAATATCATTTTTTAAAAGGCCCTTTATTGGGCCTTTTTATTTGGGGATATATACAGGAAAAAGAAAGAAAATATGAGACAAAAGTTTTTTCCATATTTAATTGCATTATCAGCTTTTTTAGTTTCCGGGTCCGCAGCTTTTTATTCTGTCTATGGAATAGGGAAGATGTTTGCCGGCGCTTCTTTTCAGGTTATGATTATGGCTGGGAGCCTAGAATTTGCTAAAATAATCATAGCTTCACTTCTACACCAATACTGGGAGCATATCAATAGACTATTAAGGATATATTTTATGATAGCGGTTTTTATTCTAATTGTAATAACATCAGCTGGTATTTATGGATTTTTATCTTCGGCATATCAAGAGACTGCATTTAAGCTGGAAAATGGAAGGCAAATTATAGAATTAATCGAAGGGGATAAAAAAATGCTTTCTACGGAAATTGAAAGTATTAATAAGCAGATCGAGGATAAGACAAAGAGGATTTCATCATTATCTGAGATTAGAACTAAACAACAGGGTGCTCAGGACAATTTGATCAACACCAATAAATCTACAAAATCCATCAATACACAGATAGCTGGAGTAGAGTCTAATATAAAATCCATAGATACTGAGCTTAGAATACTTAATGATTCCCTATCATCTAAAAATAGACAAATAGCGACCAAAGATATGGAGATAATGAAAATAAACTCTAATAAGGATATAGCGCAGGAGATAGGACCAATCAAATATATTTCAGAAATAACTGGAAAGTCTCTGAGCACAGTAGTGAACTGGTATATTATTGCTTTGATGCTTGTATTCGATCCCCTCGCAATTGCATTGGTTATAGCCGCTAATTTTGCTTTTTCTCAGGTATATGGAGGAAAAAATGAGAATATGAAAAAGATTAACGATCATGAAATGAATAATGACGAGATCACTAAAGAATCAGTTATAGAGGAAATTATAGAAATAACTGAGAAATCAGTAGAGAATGAAGAGGACAAAGAAATAACCGAAGAATCTGTAGAGAATGAAGGAATTGATGTAGTAATGGAAGAAGCGACCGAAGTAAAATCAGGACCAATTCCTATAGAAGGCATCGACTTACAAGAGAATGAAGAAATTATAGACTCTCCGACGGTTCAGTCTGAACCCCTCGATTCTGCGAATTTGACCGTAACGGCATCAGCAGAAAGCCCCAGAGGATTTTCAGGATACAAGTCTCAAGATAAGGAACCTGAGGTATTTAGGGATCCAACCAGGATCAGATAAGACTTATAAGGATTATGAATATATAGATAGGCAGATTACAGATGCCAGTGTATATTCTAAAAATGATAGGAAAAATTAACAATACGGATCCAAGATATATTAAATACTTGGAATGCTCCCCGACCAAACAAAGAATATTGTCATTTCAGGGATGCGATCTGACTATCAGTGAAGGATCCAATACAGCAGCGTCTATTAGTCTATGCGACTTAAGTCTAAATAAAGCAGATGCTTTCTCGGGATTTGACGGATGTGGGGGATTTATTAAAAAATCGATAGTACTTTCAGGAAACGGGAATAAAATTATTACAGCCCCAGAGATTGTTGGAAGTAGCGGGCAGGTTCAGATGCTAATATTTAAGGTTAAGTATCCGATATCATTAAGAGGAGCCGACAGATACATCACATTTGAATATAAGGGATGGATCGGTCCTATAGAAACATTAATGGTTCTTTCTGGGAGAGCACTCTACAATGGATGGGACATGACTCAATACTCAACAAACAATCCTAGTCCTTCATTTTATCCAACTATACAGCCTACTCCAACTTCACCGGAAATTCCTTTCGGGGGTTTTCTTTTAAGTAACCCGAACACCGTTGATGTGCAGGTTGAAATAATGATTTTTAATTAATGGCAACTCCACCTTTAGTATGTTCATCCGGATCTTATAACACATTCCAAGGAATTGTTATGGATCGATGTGAGATTAAAATGCTTGAGGAAACCACAGTAAAATCTACATTTAGCCTCTGCGATCTTGGGATTGCATTGGACGATTTTTCATCTTTTAGCACTTGTCTAGAACCAGGTCTTTCCCTGTTATTAAACCCTGAGGACATTGATATGAACGGCGAGGTTAAGTTAATCATAATAAAGGTTACATATCCCTCATCTCTAGATCAGTCACTAAGGTACATAAATTTTACGCATCAGGGAAAAGTGCTTCCGATTGGAGATATTATGATTCTCACTGGAAATCCCGCGGTTGATGCACCAGGAAGGGGATGGGATCTTTCTCCAAACGGAACTGACATAGCATCTCCATATTTTGATCAAGGTGGTATGACTCTATATAATCCTCACGCAGTAAGAATAAATATACAAGTAATATTGGGATCCAATCCACCAAATACAATAGCATCAACAAATAGCGATTATTTGGTTTCGTAGAATGAAATTGGGGGAAAAGAAATTGCTGCTAAAGCGAGAGTGTAGAGACAATTTAAAAAGGCCCACTGAATTATTTCTTATGTGGGATAGAACAAAGGGAAATCTTTGCTGATCATGGATATATATTAAAAAAGCCGAAAAAATGGAACAAAACTTTTCGAACAACATTTCACAGATTCAGTTGGAGGCATCTAAAGTAGCTGCTGCTAGAATTGCTCAACAATGGTCAGGTGTTAATAGCACCAAACCCGTAAATGGTGGGTCTTTTATTGAAGACAAGAAAATCAATGAATCGATAAAAACTGAGCCTACGGAATTGAAAAACAATAAAAAAATCTACTCTTTTGGCGTACTAAAAACTGTTCAAGCATTAAAAAACTCATCATTAAGCGGGATACCTTCAGCTAGAGCAATATTAGAGAAGTTTGAAAACCTCCTTTTGATTAGAAACGTATCAGAAGCTTTCTTGATAGAGGGTCTTTTGAACGAGCTTAAGGAATTTGAGTGGGAAAATTCAGTTAAATCCGCTCTCAATAATCTTCAGAAAGTTTACGAACATAGAAGAAGGGAAGTTGAGGTTGTTAAGGCATATGAAACAATTAAAAATGCACCGGGTAGAGAATTATTTAGCGATGCTACTGATTCTATGTCAAAATGGTTGATTGCTGAAAATAGAGACTCCTCGGTTTTAGCATCAGGGCTTAGAAAATGGGGATTTAACCCAATCGTTAGAAATCTTGTTAACTTTCTAGGAGAACATGAGGCGAGATCAAAAAATACTTTTGTAATAAAATCAGATAATTCACAGTCAGAGATTGTGAATATCTATTCTCCTCTTCTAATCGAAGAATCTAGAAGTATTTTCTTTACATCTGGAAAATTCTTCTACGTATCCGAGAATGAGTTAGGGGTTTTATCCGAATCAGAGGTTGCTCTTCTACCAGCTGATTTTATAAACAAAGTTAAACTGATTAATGATCCTATGGTAAGGATTTCTGATAACAGAGTTACTTGCTTCACAGGGAAAAATAAGGTTGACTTTGTTTTTGAAGGAGAAAATAAAAAAGTTTTATTCAACGGAAATTCAATTAAAGAAGGGGACCTTCCTAGATCTCTCAGCATGACCCTTCATACTATCTTTGAAGGATCAAATCAGGTCATTAGTAAAGTCAATGGAATTTCTAAGATTGCAGACGAATTAATGGACATCGACTTCGGAAAGAAAATCGTTTCTAAAATATACGAAAATGTTGAAGCTAATATATTTAAAGTCAATGGAAAGATATACGTCCAAACCTTCAATCCTTCAATGAAGCTTAATAAGGTATACGAAGGAAATGCAACTCAAGCATCCAATATCATTAAGGAGTTTATCAAATTTGACATTTCAGAATCTCTCACTGAATTTTTGGATAGAGAAGATGCTATTAGAAGCGTAATGTATAATGACAGAACACAGATCTCGAGAAATATAGAAATTTTGGTGGAGGAAACTAAAAAGATAGATTCTGCAATTCAAAGTAATCCTATATTAAAAGGATCTGCCGAATTGGTTGCTCTTAGAGAATCAATTGAAAGCGAAATCAGCGTTTTGAAAGAAAGATGGAACCAGGTTAATTTTGAAATCAAAAAATTCGAATCATCGAAGAATGAAATCTCTGAAGATGTAAACGAAAACATAGGATATCCAATCGAAACTGAGGTTCGAGTTATAAAAAACGGATCAAAAGGTAAAATCATAGGGGTTGATGGAAATTCCAGAACCTATACGGTTATGATGGAAAACGGAACAACAGGAGAATACTTCTTTGGTGACGTTGAAAATACAATCGATGAGATTTCCAATACCGAACTAGAAGGGGAGGTAGGGGAAACATCAGAAGGACTTACTCCTATGGCTGTAGCGCCAACAGGAAGAGAGCTTAAGGCCAAAAAAGATTCTCAAACAGAGAAAAAATCTAAAAAATTGATGGCTAAGGCGCCAGGGGGTAATGCTACAGGATCCCCTAGATTTGCTGAAAACGAAAAGAATCATGATCTTGCAGACGTGACTAAGGTTAAGAAATCGGGAAAGGCCAAAGAAACTAAAGGCGCTGGAAAACAAAATATGTCTCAGGCTCCGGATAAAACTGGAAAGAAAATGGGTGGAAAATTCATCCAGAATCTGAAAAATCATGATCTAGCTAAAGCTCCAGAAGCTAGCATCAAATCAGCAGCTAAATTTATAGAGGATCTTAAAGATCATAATTTAACTCTTTCAGAAAGCCAAAAAAATAAAGCTATCGAAAAAGCCCCAGCTCCTAAAGCTGCCAAAGAAGGAAAGAAGTTTTCAGAAAATCATAAGAATGCTAATCTTGCGGGAGCACAGGGTAACTCAAGAAAGAATGGTAAGAAATTCGTAGAGGATCTGAAAAGAGCAGGACTATCATCAGCACCGGGAAAGAAAAAGAGTAAGTAATTAGGACTATCAAAGTAATATAACATCCGCTTCTGAGTCAATCTCGGAAGCGGATTTGTCTTTTGTGTGATTTATTTTATTTAATAGCTTAGATTTTTCAGGAAATTTGGAAACTTCTATAGATTTAGTGGTAAAAAGATTAGATGTTTATTAGGGAAAATCTAAAAGAATGGGGCAAGGATCCCAAAAATAATTCCCAATCACTTAATGCAGTATGTAAAAAACAAAGATCTCAAAAGAGCTCTAAAAGAAAGTAAAGAAAAGGGGGAACTAACCCAAGAGACCATAAAAATGTTTATGTTAATAGTAGACGGGATGGCTAAGACAAGATCCTATAAATATCCAGAAGACAGAGAGGATTGCATTTCATTTGGAATGGAGGACCTTCTTAAATACTGGAACCGGTATAATCCAGAGGTTTCAGATAATTCATTTGCGTTCGTATCACAAATAGCAAAAAATGGAATGCAAAAAGGATGGAAAAAAATTCATTCCACTAGGTCCATCAAAGCAGTTCCATTCTCAAGAATAATGAGAGAAGAAGATTCTAATATGAATGTATAATGGATATCAAGAAGCTCAAGCCATCAGGCGATTGGAAATCAGGTAAATATATTCCAATCAACCCAGAAAAGTATATTGGGGATATTAACAATATCATCTATAGATCTTCATGGGAAAGAAAATTCTGTCAATATTGTGATCTAAAGAAAGAAATTTTGAAATGGAGCTCCGAACCAGCATCTGTTAAGTATTGGAGTCCAATCGATAAAAAGGAGCATGAATATCATATAGATTTTTACATAAAAGTACAGAAGGAGGAAATTCAGGAGGACTGGTTTATAGAAATCAAGCCCGAGGGACAATATGCTTTGGATAAAAAGCCAGAGGAAATAAAAGGACCACTTACGGAGAAGAAGGTTCGTGCTTACAATGAAAGAATGAAAGTCTGGATCACCAACAGAGCTAAAATGGAAGCCGCTAAAAGATATGCAGAATCCATAGGATATAAATTTGGTGCGGTCGATGAAAATTTCTTATTTGGATGATTAGTTTCACTGAAGGATTTGAAAGGTATCAGATAGAAATGAAATCACCTGCCGGTATGGCGGAGGATTCATTCTTCGAATATGGAAAAAATTATGCTGGTCCTTCTCAATTCGATCCTAGCCTATTTTTGATAGGAAAGCTGTATACATTTTATTATGACACCTCACCAGAAAAAGGTAAGTTCGTCAATAGAAGACCCTTAGTTTTTTTCCTTGGGAGAGACAAGGACAATTCTAGACCCACAATAGAGGGATTAGATGTCATTCTTTTGCCTCCTCTAGAAAGATTAAATTTCTTTAAGCGAATATTTTCATCTTTCAGCTCTATAATAGAAAGAAATATTGAAAAAGAGAATGTGGGGGAAAAATCTCAGGAACAGTTAAGACTGGATTACTCTTCCCTAGATTCACTTATGCATGGTATTAATTACAAGGGAGCATTCTCTAAATATTCTCTTGAAAAAATGAAGAACGTACACGAGATTCCTTATCAGAAGTGGCATAAAATGGTCTATCTTAACACAAGGTCTATAGTAGGGTCTTCTCTAGATGAGATATATAAAAAAATGTATAGAATCTAAATATGGCGGGATTTACAGATCAAAGGGGGAACTTTATAAATTCCATCATGAATAGCGTCAAAAAGATAGGGTCTTTTGGGATGGCTTATGGGGATTTAGTAGTTAAAAATTCACAGGCAGTTGGCGTGACTGAAGCTCAATTTCTAAAGAATGGCGGAATAACAGATGAAAGTTTCCTTTACACATTAAGAAAATCTGATTCAACATCCAAGCAGTATATTGCATATTTCGACAAGGACTTCAAATCCAAAAGGACTTATTGCCAGGGATTTTCAACAAACCCCGAGATAGAGTTTATTTTAGATACCATCTGCGATGAATCTATAGTTTATGATGAAAAGAATTTCTGGGCGTATTTTTCTTTTGTGCAGCACCCAGATTTAAAAGACAACGTAGTTCAGAAAATAAATGACAGATATAAGGAGGTCTATAATCTCTTTGGATTTAACCAGGATATATTTGCATGGCACCTTTTTAGAAAATTCTTGATTGAAGGAATTTTAGCATTTGAAATAATTTTTGACTCAAAAGGGGAAAAAATCATAGGGTTCAAGGAATTGGACCCATCAACATTAGTACAAAGCACCGAGCGTCAAGAGGATGGGTCTTATATTGAGACATGGATTCAATTTCCCGATAATCCAAATCTCAACAGAAAACTATACGATTCTCAAATTATTTACATAAGTTATGCAAAGGGTAGTGGTACTTCGCTCAGAATAAGCTACATTGAAAGATTAATCAGATCTTTTAATCTTCTCAGAATAATGGAGCACACTAGGGTTATATGGAATGTCATGAACTCTTCATATAGGATGACGATGACGGTCCCGATAGGTACAAAGTCGCCGCAAAAGGCAAAACAGACTCTGGGAGAACTTATGTCAATCTATAAAGAAGACATTAGGTTGGATTCAGACTCTGGTGAACTATTTGTTAACGGAAGGCCAAATATACAATTTTTTAAAAATTATCTTATGCCATCCAGTCAAAATGGGACACCAGATATTCAACCATTAGGTGGATCCGGGGATGCTGCGGCATTTACGGATACTAAGGCTCTTCAATATTTTTCAGATAAACTAAAACTAGACTCTAAGATTCCATTCTCCAGGTTCAATCAGAACGATCAGAACACAATGGGAACATTCAGTTCAGGTGCGGATGGTCTAGATCAAGAAGAAATAAGATTTGGTAAATTCATAGACAGACTAAGGTCTATCTTCCAAGACATATTGATTAAGCCTTTATGGATTCAATTTTGCTTGGATCATCCAGATATGAAAAAAGACTATCTTTTAAAGAGTGAGTTTGGACTAGATTACGTAAAAGAAAACCAGTTTACCAAACAGAAAGAGATAGAGCTTTTAACTGCTAGAAAAGATCAGGTGATTAAGATTGCAGGACTCAAAAAATCAGACGGAACCAACTACTTTAGTATGAAATATGTTCTGGATCGCTATTGGGGAATGAATGACCAAGATAGAATAGCGAACGAAGAATATAAAAAGAGAGCAGAGGAGAAAAAGAAAGTTGAGGGGGGGGAAGAAGAAAGCGAAAAAGGAGAAGAATTTAAGTTATAAAAGATGGCAGGATTTTTAGATAATTTTGGTGCACAGTCCAATTCTGGGGTTTTTTCTAGAATAGCAGAAACTGCTAGAAAAATAGGAAACTTTGGAATGGAATATAAGGACCTGGTAGTTAAAAACTCACAGGCAATGGGGGCAGCCGAATATTCAATGAGAGAAAGATTTGGATTCGCTCAAGAGGACGAGGATTTTATCTATTCAATAGCGGCACAAGACACATCAAACAGAAAATATATCGCAAGTTTCGATAAGGAAGTACCTTTTAAGATAGAATTTCTTAGAAATTTTGCGATGAACTCTGAAATAGAATATATTTTAGATACTATATGTGATGATGGGATTGTATACGATAAAAAGAATTTCTTTTGTCAGCCATCTCTTCTAAATCTCGATCTCAAGCCAGAGGTTATACAAGCGATAAGGGAAAATTTCAGGAAAATATATGTCTTACATGGAATGGTCAATGCCCTGACTGGGTGGCAATATTTTAGACAACTTCTCGTAGATGGATTCATAGCATTCGAAATAGTATACTCTTCGGACGGTAAAAAAATAGTGGGCTTTAAAGAATTGGACGCTCTCTCGTTGTCTCCATCAGTTGAAAAACAACCAGATGGCACTCACGTACAAATTTGGTATCAATATTATGGGGATTCGATTCGACAAAGAAAACTGTATGATGGACAGATTATTTATATCTCTTACGCCAAGGGAAGTCAGGTAACAAGAACCTCTTACTGCGAAAGACTCGTGAGATCATATAATCTACTTAGAATTATGGAACACACCAGAATAATCTGGAATGTCATGAATTCTCAATATAGAATAAAAATGACAATACCTGTAGGAAGTAAATCTCCACAAAAAGCCAAAGAAACATTAGGAGAACTAATGTCATTGTATAAAGAAGATATAAAATTAGATACAACGTCAGGAAATTTAACTATCAATGGACGGCCAAATCTCCAGTTTTATAAGAACTATTTATTCCCTCAAATGGGAGGCGAATCCCCTAGGGTCGAAACCATTAATCCTCAGGGACCAAACCTTAATGTAATGGAAGCTGTAGTATATTTTTCGAATAAGCTAAAAATGGACTCAAAAATTCCATATAACAGATTTGCTGCAAGAAGTGGTGGACAAGCAGGTATGTTTAAGATAGCTGCTGAGGGAGCAGAAAGAGATGAAGTAAGATATGGTAAATTTATAACCAGAATCAGATCAATATTCCAAGAGATCATAATCAAGCCACTTTGGATACAAATGGTATTAGACTTCCCGGACTTAAAAGAGGATACGATATTCCGAAGTCAACTGGGTATAAAATTCGAAAGCGACAACACATTTGGAGAATCACGAGAAATAGAACAGCTAATCAAAACGATAGATTTTATCTCCGCTGCATCTGAGATAAAAGAAAAGGTTGGCGAAGAGGAGGTGCCATTCTTCAACCAGGATTTCCTTATAGACAAATATCTGGGTCTAAACAACGAGGACCGAAGAATGAATGATATTTATTTGGAGAAAGAAAAAGAGGCAGTAGAAGCGGCTAAATCAGCGGAGAGTGAAACTGAAGAAGCAGCACCATCGGCAGAAACCACAGCAGAGGAGTCTCCAACAGAAGAGGCTCCAGCAGAAGAAACCCCGGCTCCTGAAGAAGCAGCACCAGAGGAAGAAACAACAGGTGGGGCTTAATAGACAGATAAAATGAAAGTTTCTAGAAAAATAAAGAAGCAAATTCCAAAAGGCATGTATTGCTACACAGGCATCAGATACGACTTTTTAACCGGAATACAACACATAAAATCCTGCCCTCAGTTTAAATACATAAAGACATCACAAAAGCATAGAGACTTGCAGAATGAAATAGATCTTGAATTTTCAGGCGCAAAAATAGGATGGTGCAAATTGATCAAAAGCGATATAGACGATCAATGCAAATCCTGTGGAATCAAAACAGGATTCTGATTTTTTTAGTATTCAGTCGAATTTTAACTCGTATTCATCCATATAATAGTGAAATACAATCGTTAAGATTGAAATCATTCATTTTTAAACTATTATCATGGTTCAAGAACTACTTACCGAGAAGCTCCGCCCAAAAAAGATCGAGCACATGATCCTCCCTCAGAGGATCAGAAACGTTTTTTCACAAGGACTACAACAGAATGTTCTTTTAGCGGGATCTCCAGGATGTGGAAAATCATCAATGGCGAAGATCCTAATGAAGGATCATCCGCACCTTTTTATTAATGTATCAGACGAAAGCTCAGTAGACACGGTGAGATCCAAAATCACCGACTTTTGTTCAACGGTTTCCATCATGGATGGAAAGAACGCCATCAAAATAGTCGTTTTAGACGAGTTTGACGGAGCTTCGGATCAATTCTATAAAGCACTAAGAGGCACAATAGAAAAGTTCGCTAAAGGCACTAGATTCATCGCTACGTGCAATTATCTAAACAAGCTTCCTGATCCAATCAAGAGCAGATTCGAAATTTTTGATTTTGATCCCATAAACAAGGAGGAAGAGAGGGAAATACAGGAAGAGTGGGTCAAAAGAATTAAATTGATTCTGGATAAGTTGGATATTAAAATATCAGAGAAAGCACTGAATGATTTTGCTGGAAAATATTTTCCTGACATGAGGTCAGCTTTAAATACCATCCAAAGATGGATGATAGAGGGCATAACCGAAATCTCAGAAAAGAAAGTTCAGGAAAATTTTTGGAGCTTCGAAGAACTTTTCATAAAGCTCACGGAGGAGAAGGATCCTATTAAAAATTACCAATTGATAGTGGGTCAATATTCAGGTAAGGTTGATGATGTCATGAATTCTTTAGCCAATGATTTTATTCTTTGGATCAAAGAAACTAAACCACATCTATCACAGTATATCCCGCAGATACTAATCCTAACCGCCAAGTATCAGGCGGAAAGAAATTTGGTAATTGATCCTGCGGTTTCTCTCCTGGGTCTATTTTTTTCAATTCAAAAATTGTTACCGTGAGTAAAAGAATAATTATAGTCGGACCTGGTGGGGCAGGAAAAGATCATTTAAGAAAAAGATTAGAGAAAAAAGGATTTAGACACTCAGTTTCTTGTACATCCAGACCCATGAGGGAGGGAGAAATAGATGGAGTTGATTATCATTTTAAGGACGAGTCATTCTTTCTGAATAATTCATCGCAATTTATAGAGATAGAAAAATTCAATGATTGGTATTATGGAACAACACATGCAGAATTTTTAAAAAGCGATGTGATGGTAATCACCCCCGGGGGAGTTTATAATCTTCCAAAGGACATTATAGAAAATTCTTTCATCATCTATATCAATCCTTCCGAGAATATCAGAAAGGAAAGGCTTAACGCCAGGAAAGACGCAGATTCGACTGAAAGAAGAATAAATGCAGACCGCATGGATTTTGAGAATTTTAATATTTTCGATCTTCAGGTAAAGAATGAGGACTTTTAGTTTTTAAATTCTTGAGTGAATTTAATCTTCATATTCCCATAAAAATCCTCCTATTCTCTTCACTTCTCCTTTACAACATCTACATATGTTTGATGGACTAAATCCAAGTTCTCTTTTTATATCTTGAAATGAATCCCAAATTTTAATAAGATCCCCATTAAGTAATTTTTGCTTAACCCTTCTAGATTTTGGATTATTTCGACCCATTTTATTCTTCATGTGATGCTCATTTCCTTTTCTAGCAGAAATTGACATCTTTAATCTCGTGGATTTGGAGTGTTTAGGCATCTTGAATTCGTTTTTTAAATGACCCTGCAATCTATCATTCTCATTTTTATATATCCACTTAAATCCCCAGCGGATTTATATTTTCCCCTTAGAGCTGATGAAATATTCTGCTTTATAATTCCAGTCTTTTCTGAAGCATCTTTCACCGACCCGTATTCTGCTACAATAGCATCATCCTTCATTTGTATGACCGGTTTACATAGGATTTTTTTCCATTCTTCTGTATGTCTAAAATCCTTTTTTCTTTTCGAATCTTCTTCAGAATCTAATCTACCTGATGTGCCCTCTCCTCCTTCCGTCATATTAGTAAGCGGTCCAAATCCTATGTTTTTCCTTCCTATTTTTTCAATGTAATCTATTTCTTTATTAAATGCCTCGCTCTCTGAAAGTCCGATATCCAGCTTCATAATTATGTGATATAATCCTCTATCTGCGAGTGATTTTATTTTAGACATCTTAAGTGATTTCTTTTTATCTTTCACTCCTCTATTACAACTATTTTTTCTTCCCTTCCCGATATAAAATGGTTCATACTCAAAAATCATATTATCATAGCAAAAATTCCCGATTTTTGTTGGGTCTAATTATGCGTAAATATAAAAATCATTCATAAGAAACATTATTGGGCGTATATATCTATAACTATACAAAAAGTAATTCTAATGGCGGAAAAAAGCATCAATGTGTGCGTTGACGGAAATTATCTATTTCATAAGACTTTTGGTGTAATCGCTGGATATGGAGATAAAGATCCAGGTGATTTTTTAAGTTCTCCCGGTGACAGATCCCTGCTCATGAAAAAAATTATGACGGATCTTTGTTATTCACTTAACTTAATACCTGGGGTAGATCAAGTTATTTTCTGTAAGGATTCCAGATCATGGAGAAAAGATTTTAAGATCACCAGGAGCTCATACAAGGAGAGTAGAGTGAAAGAAGAAGGTGTGGATTGGACATCTTTTTTTCAATTAATGGAGGAATTTGGGGTGTTTCTAGAAAAAAATGGGTTTCATTATTCTAGGGTTCAGGGCGCGGAAGGAGACGATCTATTATGGCACTGGAATAAAAAACTCAGGGAAAAAGAACAAAATGTATTGATCTTTACAGGAGATAAGGATATGCACCAATTGGTTGGACATAATAATCAGAGCTGGACCATAGTATGGAATGCAAACTCTAAGAACAATAAGATCGTCTGTTCTAAAGGGTGGATAGATTCGATTAGGGTCACAGAAAAGGAAATGTCAATATTCGATGTAACTCCAACTAGCACAGACGAGAGACAGCAGCTGGATTCTTTCCTCAGAATGTGTATAATTGAAGAAATTGATCCATTCGAGTTTATATTCAAGAAGATACTTGTTGGAGACAAAAAAGATGATGTTCCAGCTGTTTATGAATTTGTTAATCCTAAGGGTTCCATATCCAGGTTAACAGATTCCAGAGCAGAAAAAATATGGACCGCATTTAAACAATCCAAGTGGAATGGTTTAGATCTGGAACAGGTCTGGAAGGATGCCGAATTTCTAGAATGGGTTTCCGGATTCATTTTAAGATCTATCGGAGAAAGTGACACTCTGGAAAAGAGAGAAATAACCAAACAAAACTATTATGAGAATGCAAAATTGGTTTGGCTTAATCAAGAAGCAATTCCTGAGGATTTGGTTTATAAAATGAGTATTCTCTCTAATAATCAGGCCAGTGAATCAAAAATTCCTCTGTTGAATAAAAAGACTATGATAAGCACGTCTCCCTGGGGCGATGTTAACTCTACACCTAAACAATTTGATCCATTCGATTTATTTTAAGCTATGAGTCCATTTGATATAATAAAATCTTTCCATTCCAAAAACTGGGACAAAATAAAAGATCGAGATAAATCTCGAAATTTCTTTATGATCAATAGGATCATGGCTATAGAATATCCCCTGCAAGCGGGAATGTTTAATCATATTAAAATACAACCAGATAGAACTATAGATTGGTGGAGGGATAATATCTCAAGGATCTATAAAAATTCGCCGAAATGGATTTTTACTTCCACAATCAAAAGAGACAAGAGGGAAAAGGAAGAATTCCCAGAGGAGATAATTCAATTCATCAAAGAGAAATACAATATTTCATTCAGAGAGGTCAAAGAAATACAGGAATTCTATCCGGAAAAGTTCTCCGCATGGGTTAAAGAAATAAAGGAGATCTATTTTTAACCCCTAAGTTCACTAAATGGGATATATAAACAAAATATGCCCGTTAAATGAACGAACTTAGCGATATCACTATTAGGCGGCTTCTAGCAACAAACACCGTTGGAGCAAACAATCAGATTTCTAATAGCAATTTTGACCAATTAAGACAGGGTTTTGTCCTGTTAATGAATGCTTTTGGAATTAGTATTCAAGATAAATCATTGAATTTTCCAACAGGGAGAATCAATACTAATATCATCAAAGCCAACCTTATTAATCTCCCAGTTTCAGGGATTCCCGCTATAGAGATAAAAGGGGATAATGGTGAAATATTAGCTTCTGGAATAAATCTGGTCAATGATATATTCATTGGTAGACACGCAGTAGTTGGTAATAAAAATTCTGGTGGTAGATTAAGACTCATAGAGGATAGAACAGCTTCACTTCCGACTTTAGAGCCAGGAATCGTCGGTCAGGTGAGATTCACTGGAAATGACTATCAGGGATATCTGAATTTCGGAGAGTCACAGGCTACGTTCCAGTTTGACATTAATGCAGGTGGGACCACAGGACAAACAATTTCAGTATTCTATAATAATGGGGGAGGTCCAGTTCTCGCGGGTACAGCTTCATGGACAATAGATAATGTCAAAACAGCAGAATTATTAGTAGCAGATATTTTACAAAATATCTCAATGCCATGTTCAGCTTCATGTTCTCTAAACACAATTACTATCATAGCAAATGCTGGATATGGTGCATCTGCTAACTCACATTTGGTTACTATTACGGGAACAGTTTCAACTACTACATCTTCAGGGTCTCTTTCCGGAGGAATTGATGGTTTTGACGCCTGGGTGTCCTTTTTATCAGGAACAACCGGATCTAATGGAGCAACGGGAGCTACTGGTTTGATAGGGCCTACTGGGCCTGCTGGTGGGCCAACAGGACCAACAGGGAGTACCGGTTCAATAGGAGACACTGGACCTACTGGGACAGCTGGTGCAGTAGGGGCAACAGGAGCAATAGGGGCAACAGGTGCAACAGGTGCAACGGGATTGACTGGATCAACCGGGCCAACTGGTGCACAAGGACCTATAGGATCCGTAGGATCCATGGGATCAACTGGTCCAACGGGAAGAACAGGTCCTACTGGAGCTCAGGGACAAATCGGGGCAACTGGTGTTACAGGGCCAACGGGCGCAACAGGATTTGGTGCAACAGGTCCAGCTGGTCCAACAGGTAATAATGGACCTGGTATATACACTGGATTTGGACTTCCGGTTTTTGCTGGAACAAATGGGGATTTATACATCGACGGCAATAACGGGGGAGTTTATCAATGGAATTCAGGTACATCCTCCTGGGTTTATGCGGGATACACAATTTTTGGTCCAACAGGAGCTACTGGTGTAACTGGTCCTACTGGGGTCACTGGAGATACTGGGGCATCCGGAGCAACAGGAGATGTTGGTCCAATAGGGACAACAGGTCCAACCGGAATAAATGGAGACACTGGGCCTACTGGTGCAACTGGACCCGCGGGGATACCAACTATTCTTAATTCATTCAATGGGTACAGAGCAGGATCTCAGCCTGCCCTGTCTTCAGGATCAACCGCACCAGTCCTACTGGATACATTTCCTATTTCAGATGTGTCCTACTACACATACGGAAATTTCACAAACTCCGGTCAAACTGGAACATATGTAGAGATTCTTCAAACTGGAAGATATCTAATATCATATCGAGTTTCAGTATCTCATTCCGTTGTTGGGGGAGAGTCCAAGATACAAACTGATCTTTACAAGAACATAACATCTCCTGTTTTAGTTAACGGATTTAGGGGGTACAATTCTGTAATCTCTAAAAATACCTACAACTCAGATGAAGTAATCGCTGCAAACGCGATAGTAGATGCAAATGCAGGAGATAGATTTTGGATTAATGTTGATTATACAATAGGATCGGGAAATATAGAAATTAAGGGCTCGGGATCGACCTCAATTTCAATTGTATCTCTATCCGGAAATCTAGGTCCAACAGGTCCAATAGGTATGACTGGGCCAGGTAGTATAGGCGGGGTTATCATAACAACATACAATTCGCTATACAACACAATATCTTCCAGTCCTGGTTCCTTATCCGCAGGAACATTGTATATCATTAGTGATTATCAAACAATCTATGACCAACCGGATTTTACCTTTGATGGGGATTCAACATATACTCCAAAAGCTTCTGTTGTAACAAAAACTTCTTCGATAGAACCCATTTGTGTATTAGCTACCAGCGGAAGCACATTAGCTCCCGACGCATGGTCTTTGATATATCCTTCAGATAAGTTGAAGTATGATATTTTCTTTAATGCTACAGAAGTCATGGGAGCTCCAGCGAAGGGAAGGATTACCGAGAGAATAGATGATTTGGGTAACAGAACAGATTATGACCACAGAACAGTTGAATTTATCAGATATGAGGCATATAATCAGAATGCTACTCTCACGGGGACCGTTGATATTACGGGGACTGCTTTAAGTGGAACTGGAACCTTATTTACGTCCGAGCTCTCAAATGGTGACGTAATCATCATAGATGGTCTCACATTTAAGGTCTCATTAATTTCGTCGAATACATCCTTAACCCTGGTTTCAAACAATTACGGATATTCTGGAACCAACCTTGCATATTATTCATCTACACCAACGGGTGACTATATACTTCCATACGACAATAATACGGGGGAATCCCAGGAGTATACAACATTTAATGATCTTTTTCTTTCAGCAGATAATAAGTTGGGTAATTACTCTATATTTTCTCTAACCTTCGGAAACTTTATTCTATCCAATAATGTATTTAGAGATTTAGCATATTCTAATGACCTTGGAAGCCTTACAGGAAACAATACATTCGGGGGAATTGGAGAAAATTTTACTAAGTATGAGATGTCATTTAACATCATTGGGGATGGAATATACAACAATAGGATATACGGGACATTCAGTAATAATAGGATAGGTGAAAACTTTCACGACAATTCCATATATTCAAATTTCCAAAATAACAAGATAGCAGACGATTTTCAATATAACACCTCAGAATCCACTGTTATGAATACAGATCTCTTACTTGCTACTCACGTGTATCAGGACTATTCATGTACCATATATAAAAAGAATGGAACGACTGGTCAGCAACTAAGATTAAGATTCTTTGAAGATTCCGAAGCTCTTGTTGTTGATGATATAGATGCATAAAAAATTAAAAATATGAATACAAAAAATAAGATTTTAGTAGAAAGAGTAATAGACTCTATGGATTGGGAGATTGTTCTTAGGATCTACAAGATAATGAGAAGAAGTGTTGGTGAAGAGTCAGCTAAAATTCCAGGAGTTAGAAAACTGAAAAAAGGTGAAAAATTATCCATCGATTCAATCAAAGAAGAGGTGTTGTCAATTGTTAATTATGCAATCGAAAACGACCTCCCTGAACTGACATATGGGCCTTGGAGCATTTCATGGGTTAATGGTGAATGGGAGATTGACGTCTCGGACGAGGCAGAAAATGATGAAGCACCGGAAGAAGATAGAATTTATGTTCCTATCAGGGATTCTGTTTTGGAAATATTTTTTGTGCCTGTTATGGCGATTTCGCAAGAAAGGGTAGAAAAAACTAAAAGTCCCGGCAATCCCGATGATGATCAGAACGATCTAAACATCAGACTGGAAAATGCAATTAAAGAAGAGAACTATGAGTTGGCTTCCAAAATCCACGATCTGATAAATTCTTACAAAAACAAGAAATAAGATGATAAAAAGACTAGATGAATATTTTTCACAAACATTAACGGGTTCATCTTTTAATAGTTCCAATGGGGTTTTTAAAGTAAACTACCATCCATATAGAGATCTTTCAATAAGCAACGACATTATAATGGATCCATCCAGAAACGTTAAGGATTCTGAATATAGAGTTGGAGATTTTGTAAAAGCCAAAGTTAAAGGGCTTAAAAATAAGATCATTGGAGAAGTTATAGGGACACAGGTTTCAGAGGACGGAAAATATAATTTATTGAGAATCAAAAGTGTTAAAACACAAAAGGTTTATTCCGCAATCACAGGAACAGTTGAATTCAATCGGGACACAGGGAACATCAAATCTGGTATGACCGCCAATATTACATCAGGGGAAAGAGTTGCACAGAATGCTAAATACTCAGGGGGAAAAATAGTCTGGGGGTCCATGGAATCTAAAGATATAGACGATGAATTAATGGAAGATGAATCCGGGAGAATCCTAGGACCAATGGGAACAGGATATAGCATTAAACTCGAGGATGATCCAAATTATCAAACTGAAATCAAGGATGATCATTGTATTCATATGTCTAAACCTAGTGATGCTTCAGTATTAAAGGATCTAATTAAGGCTACTGAAATAGAGATTTTTTTCTATAATCACCCGGAATTGACAGATCAGGAAAGTATAATCAAGGATCTTCTTTCGATTTTCACTCTACACAACAAGAGCGAAAGTGGCGCATATAGAATATTGATTCAGAAATTTCCGGAAAAAAATAAGATCTCATACGGGGAAGCCAAGGACACTTATGGAGAAAAAGTCTATAATATGTTAAACAGCTTCAAATAATGGGAATAGAAGAGAAAAGAAGAAAAATCCAAATATCCCGGGAAATATTTAAAGGGCTTACATCACAAATCCACCGAAAAGACTCTACTCCAGTGATAACTCAAAATACTACAAATGTGGAAGAGTATAGCTCATCTGCAGAGAGAATTAGGACACAAAAAATAAATACTTATCTGGGAGCTAATTTTTCTCCAGATTACATAAATTCACAGAAAGGTAAGGAGTTTATCGTGGCTGGATGTGGTGAATCTATCAACAACTTCTCAGACTTCTCTGATTTTTTGGTCGTAGGAATTAATGATATTGAAAGAATAATGACTCCAAATTATCTGGTAGTAGTTAATCACCAGAGAACATTTGCGAGAGGGAGATTTGAATGGGTTACCAGATCTAAATCTCCGGTTATACTAAGCCACATAGATCCCGGAGCCCTGGATAATAGAAACGCACTGGTTAAAATCACATTGGGTTCTAAAGGTAAAATTAATCTGGATGATAGGAGCAAAGTTGATTACACTATGAATTCACCATATATGGGGGTTATTATTGCGTACCAATTGGGCGCATCTAAGATAGGTCTGGCTGGCGTTGATTTTACCCCAAATCATTTTTTTGCTAAAACTGGAAACCACGTTCTATCAAGAAATACCAGGTCTATAGACGAGGAATACGCAGAGTTGGGTAAAGCACTAATCGCAAAGGGTATTAAAATAGCAAACCTTTCACAGATTAGTGTCATAGAATCGTGGCCTAAAATGACGCTAGAGGAATTTAAGCATCTTTAAAGAAACATTTTTACACGTTTTCGGTAGAAAGTATTGTATAAGAATATAATGCTCGGAAACGTATATAACGGAGTAAAAACAAAAACCGGAATAATCATCAGATTAGAAAAACAGTCTAGTGTTAAACCTGAGAATTTAACCAGGGAGATCTGTGATAAAATTAAGGAGCTTATTCCAGTCGGGCACACTTCATTCATTTTTGAAATATCCGATTATGACTTTGAAAAGTCTTTCGTCCCAAGGGATGCAGAAATTGAGAGAATGAACTACTTTATAGAGGATCTTGGATTCAGAATAGGCTTCTATCTGAAAACCGGAAATTACTTCTCAACTACTGATCCACAGACTGAAGAAAAGGCAAAATCTGAGATTAAGCTCATCGGAGGAATGATGGATCTTCTTAAATTGCCTTCTGTATTTGAGTCCCCTGTCATTATCCACATCGGAAGCGCACAGGGAGACAGAAAAAGGATAATGGAAAAGTTTTGTGAGTTTCATAATTCGTTGCCATGGTCGGTAAAAAATCGCCTTTGTGTAATTAATGATGATAAACCAAGTCTTTTTTCAGTAAAGGATCTTTTGCCGGGTTTAACAGCAACAAATAAAATCCCTATCGTTTTTAGAAGCACTTCGTTCCCGACGAACCAAGGAAGCCTAACCTACAAGGAATCCCTTTTTTTGGCAGCATCGTCTTGGCCTAAAACTACATCTCCGATTATCATCTATCTTCCATATGGGGTTACACTAACTCAAGAGGAGATGAATCCATACGGAATGGATCTGGATATAGTTTTTGATAATAGTCTGCCTGAGCCGGAAAAATTTAATATTTAGAATAGAATCTGTATATTCTTGGAAAGGACAGTTTAAGAATCCGTATAATTATGTGGGCCAACACGGGAAAATGGAGCTCTTTTCATGATTAGATTAAGTTCTACCAGAGAAAAGATAATACCTTGGGAATTTTTAGATAAACCAGTAGAAGGTTTTTGATAGATTAGAAATGTGAAAAATTTATTCAGTAATTTTTTTTATTTTGTAAGAAAAATCTACATTTGCAACATAAACAATTTAAAAAATATGAACACAAAAAACATCGTGACACTCTCGGTCATCGCCGGATTGGTGATTTTCGGTCTTATGATCCTCGGAAGTTTTATCAGCTTCAATAATAATGAAGTAGATCTTCGCAATCGATTCAAGCAAAAAATGGATGAACGCACCGCATTCTATGATAAGATGTGGAAAACACTTGCACAAAAATCTCAGATCGCTCTTAAAAATGATTCATCCTTTGCAAGAAACGTTGATGCAATCATGGTTGGACGTAAAGATGCTCCACAGCTTTTTATGAAATGGGTACATGAATCAAATCCTAATGCTAACTATGATCAAGTTTCCGAGCTATATAAAGATCTTAGCCGATCAGTAGAAGGCCAGAGGGATGGATTCTTCATGCAGGAAAAAATGATCCAAGGAATAGTTCTCGAGCATAGTAATTTATTGGGCAAATTCCCGGGAAGTTTCTATAATATCTTTTTCGGACGTAAGCCGCTAGAATATAAGCCTATCACATCGGACAGAACAGATGACGTGATCCGTACTGGTAAGGATAACGATGTAAAGCTATTCTAATGACTCCGGAAAGATTAGAAAAACTATATAAGGAAAGGAGACTCTTAAAGGAGCTCCTTTTCCTGGACAGGGAGAGATATTCTCATCTTAATTCTCGAATCCAAGAACTAAAAACAATTATCAACTCAGAGTTTGCACCAATTCCAAATTCGCAGGTTCGGTTTGCTATCTTTGATATTGAACTTGCCAGAAGGATCGAAGAATTTGGCCGTGATCACTTAAAAGAAGTGTTACAAGAATCATGATCTGGTTAGCGCTGATTATACCCGTTATTGGAGCAATAGTAATGCTCATATGGTTTAGAGAAAAAATGACTTGGTGGGAAGTAATATTACCGCTTTGTGCATCCTTTCTTTTCATCCTGATATTCAAATTCGCAGTGGAAAAAGTTCAGGTCTCAGATACAGAATACTGGGGGAGCCTGGGGAGAAGAGCGGAATACTATGAGCCTTACACCACATGGGTTTCAAGAACATGCTCGAGACAGGTGTCATGTGGCACAGATTCCAAAGGAAACACCAAATATTGCACCGAATATTATGACTGTTCATACTGCGATGAGAATGGTCCAAGCTGGGTCCTAACCAATGATCAGGGTGGGGCCTTTTATATTTCCGAAGAAAAGTTCAGGGAGTTATCAAAAAGATGGAATTCGAAACCGAGATTCGTGGAGCTTAATCGCAGCATTAACTATCGCTTTGGGTGCGGGCAGGACGGCGACAAATATGTTATCGACTGGGACGGCAAGCCTATTACATCAGAGCCAACGTCAGAATCACATTTATACGAAAACAGGATACAGGCTGCTCATACTGCATTTGATTTTCCCAACGTGAGTGAGAGCGATATAAAGGAATATGGGCTTTTTGAATATTCCAAGGTCAATGGATATCATCAAAATTGCATTCTAGGAATGAATCAGATTCAATGGATTTCTGACTCAGAAAAGGATACTCTAATTAGAATGATGAATTATCTAAATGGTGAAATGGGGCCGAGAAAGCAGCTTAGGACGTGGATTCTTTTTTTCGAGGATAAACCGGAGCTTTCCGCTTTTATGCAGGAAGCATACTGGAAGGGTGGAAATAAAAATGAGATGATTGTTTGTATAGGGCTAAGCAGCCATACACGGGACCTCCAATGGGTAAAAGCTTTCTCCTGGACGCCCAATAGGACACTTTTGGTCGAAATAAGGGAAAACATTATGAATACTAAAAAGTTCTCCGGAAAGGCGCTATACGAGGTTTTAAGAAGAGATCTAGAGGGGTTCCAACGCAAACAATTTAAAGAGTTCAACTATATTACAGTAGATCCACCTTCATGGTCTATAACAGCTACTTTTCTAATTACCATAATTATCACTGTGTCAGCGTGCTATTGGACAGTAGTTAATGACCTGGAGCACGATAAAGGCAATCCACTAAAAAGCGTATTTAGCTGGGAGAATCGAAGAAGAAGATTTTAGGTAGGGCTTATGATTTAACTTCTCTAGAAGCCACTTCACCGGATTTAAGAAACTCCTCTATAGTTTTCATATGTTGAAGAGTTTGTCCAGGCATTCCCCAGTTTCCAACTTTTTTAAGATTGATAAAGTCACCATGGGTTAGTTTATCCCCCGAAGGAACATCAGAAACAAACCTTTCGCCTTTTGCTATAGAATCTTGAGAGGTTATATTTTTGTAGCCTAGTTTAGAATATTCGGACATAACGATTTTTAATTTATATATCGATGATAACAAAACAACATCTCCAAACTACCCTAGTATTTGACATAGAAACCACTGGGGCTTATAAAACAATCGAAGATTTGGAACTGAATGATCCTAGGTTATTTGAATTATGGAAGAAAAGAAGTGCATGGATCAGAAAAAATTCTACCGAGGATTCAACATTATCTGATGCAGAGCTTTGGATCAAAAAATCTGCCTTGAATCCTGAATTCTCTAGGGTAGTGTGCGTATCCATGGGGGCTTTTGATCAAAATATGGATATTCGGGTAAACTCGTTCTGCTCTGATGACGAGAAGGATATTCTAAATAAAACAAATAAGGTATTCGAGAATTCGAGAGGTAAAGGATGGAGATTAGGAGGACACACGATAAAAAATTTCGACATTCCTGTGCTTGGCAAGAGAATGCTAATAAATGGGATAGAGCCATCTCCACTGATTCAAGTATGGAGTAAAAAGCCATGGGAAACAGGATTTCTTGATATAGCAGAAATTTTTTCCTTTGGAGCTTGGGGACATTCCTACACATCATTGGATTTAATGTCTTGTGTTTTGGGGGTTCCATCACCCAAAGACGAAATGAATGGTTCTATGGTACATGATCAATTCTGGACACATAAGAACTTTGATGGTATTCAAAAATACTGTGAGGGTGATGTTAGAATAACCATGGAATGTCTACTTAAAATGTGCTTCTAATAAACAAATATATAAAGAGCGGCTTCGGCCGTTTTTTTGTGACCTTTGGTAGAGAGTTCTAGATATATAAACAAAAATTCTAGAATTGCCTCACATTATAAAACTATCATCGTGGGTATTAGAGCAGGAGGAGATCAGAGATGATTTCTATAAAAAAGAGCTCAATACATCTTTCTGGTCTGCTGACGGAGAATTTGATCCAACAGTAAGAAAGAAATTACTCGACATTGCTCAGGATTTCTTTAAATACCTAAAAATAGAAGTTCCAGTGGAGGATATACAATTGACGGGATCCCTCGCTAATTTCAATTGGACAAAAAACTCGGATATTGATGTTCACGTTCTAGTGGATTTTACAAAAATAGATCCTAATGTCGAGTTAGTCAAAAAGGGCTTAGATGGACAGAGATTTCTATGGAATCTCCGACATAATGTGGTTATCAGAACTCATGATGTTGAGCTATATGTTCAGGATATAAAAGAACCACATGTTGCATCCGGACTATTTTCATTACTAAATAACGAGTGGATTAAGGCTCCTAAGTATTCAGATCCTCAGATAGATTACAAGGACGTTGATTCTAAATTCAATGGGTTTGTTAATGATATACACGGGTTAGAAAACCGATTAGCTGAAGAAATGCAAGGTGAAACCGATGCCAGAGAGCTATATGAATATGCGCAAAAGATCAAATCTAGAATCTTAAAAGCCAGAAAGGAAGGTCTAGCTAATAGTGGAGAGTTTTCAGTGGAAAATCTGGTCTTCAAAAAACTGAGGAATGAAGGATATATAGAAAAGCTGATAGATCTGATTTCTAAGGCTTATTCAAAAATATATAATGAATAAAATGATAAACAAAAACATTTACGAAGGATCTAATCCAGTATTCGAGAGTATTTTAAAGCAAAGTGGATTATATGAACAGGAGAAAAAAACTTTGGACCCTGTTCTTAATATTATATCCGCTCTCAATACCCTTTTCACTATGATATTGGATTCCAAAATGGAGAATTATAAATCTCCACAGGAGTTTGAGTCCTCATTGGGTAACAAAATAATTTCAGCTAACGATCTAATGTCTTTTAAGTCCGCTATTATGCCGGTCGTAAAAACTTTAGCCGTTTCAGACCCAGAAAACAAGCAATATGCAGAACAGAACGTAAAATTCATTGAGGCTAATTTAGCACCTTTAGATAAGGTCCTTAAGAGCGCAGAAGAATTCCAAGGGGTAAAGAAAAAAATAAAAGAAGTAGTAGACGGATTTAAGGTTGATTTGCAGAATAGAGCTAACGATCTAAAGAAGACTAAAGAGACCGCAGTAAAAGAATCTTCTATCACGGAGCAGCAAGGAAAAACCGGGGATGAAACTAATGTTCAGTATGGACAGTTCGAAGGTCCTGCATTTGATAGATCAAAAGAAGCCATTGATGCAGCATTAGCATTCACAGGGGAGGTTACTAGAGACAAGTATAACAAATCTATTGCATCAGATACTCAAATACAGAAATTTGAGGGTATTGCAAACGACCTTTTAAAACAAGCACGAGATCTCCAACTAGTTGATAGAAAGGGATTAAAAATTGTAACTGCAGAGGGTACAACTCATAAGAAAAAGGATTATAAATTAAAGGTAGATTCTCTGATCAATGAGATTATCCGTCAGAAAAAAGAGTACAGAAGAGTTAGGGATCTAGTATTATCGAATGCACAGACTTCTTATGTTCCTGCACCGGTTCCTGTAGTTGTAAAACCAACCGTTGAACCAGTTAAGGATGAGACTCAACCTAAAAAAGAGGATTCTAAAACTTCCTGCACATTCCCCGTGAAAATAGGGTCTGCAAAATGTAACGAGGTAGTAAAACTTCAAACTAAAATAATGGATCTTTTCCCTGCCATTGCTAAGTTTCTAGAATCTAGGGGAAAGGCAGATGGCAGATACGGTAAAGGAACATCTAAGTGCGTAAATATTATCCTGGGATATCTCAATAGGACCAAAGAGATTAGCCTAGTTGGTGATCTTACCAAAGATGGATATGATTCTATTATGGCTCTAGAAGAAAAAGACATTCTTAGAAAAGGCGGAGCAGGAGTCAAAGAATCTATCAATTTGGAAGAATATTTCAAGAATAGAATATTTGAAGCAGAGTACAACGAAGGCGTTCCTGTTTTAAGATTCGAATCTTTCGCTAAAACCATAACATCAGATTCTCCCGCAGTAAACGAAGATGATGATAAAAATCTAGGATTTAAAATTCCAGAGGAATGCCTTAATAAATCCATTGATTCTGGAGAAATAGATCTTGATTGTTTATCAAAATCTCCTAAAGAAGAGGATAAGAAGAAGGAGGAAGAGAAGAAAAAATGGGTTGGATTAAAACCAGTAAAAGATAATATCTATGTAATATCTTACGATGAAAGCGCATTATCTGCTATTGGTAAAAGCGCAATAGGTGCTGCAGTAGGGGTAGCAGTAGTAGCAACAGGGGGAGCAGCACTCGCAGCTTTTGCACCTGCAGCTTTAGGATCTACAGCAGTATTTGCTTCAGCCTTTGCTGGCACATCTTTAATGGCATTATACGGTGCAGGATTGGCATTAACTACTCCAGTAGTAGTAGGAGCGGGTGCTATAGTAGGAGCAGCTGCTTTAGAAGCAATGAGCGGAAGAACCAATGTCGCAATAACAGTAGCAAATGGATTCATTTCAAGAAGCGCTATAATTAGAATGGTAAGAGGACTTATCAACACATTGGATGGAAGAGTAAGTGATGACGATATTCAAGCTATAATGAGTACGCTAGCAGTATTAAAGGGAGCATGGACTTGCAACGTTGAAGAGACCCAAGCAATATCTGCTTGGAGTGAGGTTAAGAGACTTTACACCAAGAAGGAAAAAGAGGATCTAATATCGGAAATTAAAAGTATTGGTACATTGACTGTTTCCGATGTAGAAAATTTTCCAGAATTTAATTCGAAAACACTAGCGGAAGGCGATGATGCAGATGCTGAGGATGCAATGGATCAAATAAAAGAAGCCATAGATAAATTGAATGCTAATGAAACTGCACTATCTAAAAATTTATCAGGGATAACACAGGAAATGATAGAAGCTTCAATAGAGGGATCGGCTATGGTAAAAAGGGATGAGATTAAATCCGAAGAAAATGAAGAGGGACAAGAAGCAGAGGAAGTAAAGCTATAAGGAAAATCCAGTGGTAAAGGATATATAATCTAACTAAAAATGGAAAACAAAGACTACATACTAATTCTCGAGAAATCAAGCTCTAATCTGGCTGCAAAGAAGGTTGGTGATGATTATACTCTCGAAGGCATAGCGGCATTTTTCGGAAAAGAAAACGAAAACAGAAGGATATACGAAGAGCAAGAGTATCTTCCTCATATGGATTACCTTCAGGATAAAATTTCTTCCAAAAGATTGGTTGGTGAATTGGATCACCCTAAGGAATTCGATGTTTCTCTCAAAAACATTTCTCACATAGTAGAGGAATTAAAATACAATAAGGACGACAGAACGGTAAGAATCAAGGTTAAATTACTTGATACCCCTGCCGGTAAAATAGCGAAAAGCTTAGTTGATGCTGGGATTCCAATTTCAATTTCTTCAAGAGCTGCAGGGTCCGTACATGAAAACAAAAAAGTGGAGATCAAAAAGATCTTTACATACGATCTTGTTGCAGATGGCGGATTTGGAAGAGCAGCGGAACTCGGGAGAGTTTATGAAAACCTAGGGCTTAATTCTGTTCACACTGGTATGGAGTCCTCGGTTATTTCTTCACTACCTAATATTAATGAAAGTATGGGTCTGGAGAAAAATTCAAACGTTCAGATATATAGAATCAAAGATGTAGAAAAAATAGAGAAACTACTCAAAGAAAGCTCAAATAAACCAAAAAACATGGATCAAAATTTCGTTACAGCCGAAGAGCTTAATGAATATTCACTCTTACTCAAAAAAGAGATGGATATCATCAAGAACCGGGTTGCTAATATAAAAACCGTTTCTCTGAACGAAAGTTCTCAAGGTGTCGTAGACTCCAAAATGGAAGCAAGAATTGCTAAACTTGAAAAATATGCTGACTATTTAGCAGAGAACCTAGAAACAGCAATTAAATATGGAGATTATCTAGCAGAGAATTTGGAAGGATCCATATCATACAATAAATATCTTGCTGAAAATCTTGATAAGACAATTTCTTACGCTAAATATTTAGCAGAGCATGTTGATAATAACATTTCTTACTCTGAATATCTTGGCGAAAATCTTGACAAGAATATTTCTTATAGCAATTATCTAGCAGAAAGCTTAGACAAGAATATTTCATACTCTGAATATCTTGCTGAAAATCTCGACAAAAACATTTCTTATTCTGAATATCTCGCTGAGACTTTAGACAAGAACATTTCATACTCTGAGTACATCGCAGAAAATCTCGATAAGAATATTTCATACTCTGAGTACATCGCAGAAAATCTCGATAAGAATATTTCATACTCTGAATATATAGCAGAGAATTTGGACAGGACAATATCATATTCAGATTACTTAGCAGAAAAACTTTCAACGAATATCGGATTTACCGAATATGTCGCTGAATCTCTGAATAAGAAAAACCAAACTCCACAAAGTTCTTTGACTGAAGAAGTTTCCGAGTCCGTTAATCAAAGCAAGAGAACATCTAATTTCTCTGGAAACTATGCTTCATTAACTGAAAAAGTAGATCAACTCATAGAATCTGTTAACAAACAAAAAACAGATGAGATCGTCAATGAGAACAGATATGCCTTCCTTAAACTGGTCGACGATCAAACTAAGAAAGGATTTCTATCTCTAAACGAGGCCGAAAAACAAAAGGTCGTTAAGGCTCTAAACGAGCAGAATTACAATTCGGGTACGGATGTAGTTCAAATCATGGGAACCGCTCTTGTAGAACAAGCTAATTCCGGTGAAAAATTCCTAGATATGATGCCGAATGACATCGTTCCGATTTGGGAAAGCTTAAATCAGGTTCAAAAAGCTTCGATCATAGCACAAAGCAAGTTTTATAAACTTGAAACCCCTTATCAGATCAATAACTTCTGGAGTACTAGAGGATTAAAAACCCAAAAAGCTAACGTTCAAAAACTAGATGAATCTCAAGATCAATCCAAGACTGCTACAGCTTATAGCTCAGACTATCTAGCTAACATTGCAGCACAATTGGAAAAGAAATTCAAAAAATAACTCTTAAATATCATGCAACTAGTTAATCAACATGAAATTTATGAAACCTGGGCTCCGATAATCGAGAGCAAAACAGGTCTCACTGAGAGAGGTAAAGTAGAATGGCTTTCAACTTACTGCCACTTCCACTCTCTTAACGAGTCTGCCGGAGCTTATAACTCTCTTGGCGTACTCAACGGTATGGGTCAGGTTCAGCCTGCTTCTAACTATGGCTTAAGCGGAGGTCCTGCTGGATTCTACGCTGGGGGTACATACTCTGGAGCTGGTCTTGGATCTGGTGATAAATTCCCATCCCTTCTTCCTTTAGCTATCCAGGTAGCTGCAAAAACTATCGGTTTCGACATCGTTCCGGTTATTCCAATGAGTGGTCCAACTGGGGTTCTTTCCTATCTTGATTATGTTTATGCAGGTGGAAAATTAAGCGGAAGTGATTCAACCTCTCCTTATATTGCTAACTCCCCTGATCTTATCAAGGTTCCAGTTGCAGCAGCATCCCCAGTATTCGGTACTTTAACAGTAGGAGCAACATATGTAATTTTCGTTACAGGTGACACTTCGAAAGTAGCAACTTGCGAATTCGTTGGAAACTCCCGTATCGATGGATTCCCTATCTTCAAAGTTGTTGGTTTAACAACCGGTAATTCTATCTCATCAGTGGTTACAGCTAACTCCGAAATTAGGGCTACTTCAACTGTAGGCTCATTAGTTGCTTACGTATCTGCAGCAGCTCAGCTGGTTAAAACCTTAGAGGATCATATCCAAGGATTCACAGGTGCTGGTCTTGACAATACTGCTACTTGGCAGGGTCCTTACGCAGATGGTACTAAGGCTTATGATCCGATGAGCAGAGGAACAGGAGAAAGCACTTACTATAAGTCACTTGGCCTTTCCACATTCACTAAGTTTGTAGAAGCTGGTACCTTCCAAGTTGCTGCTTCTGTAACAACTGAGCAAATTCAAGACCTTAACAAGCAGTTCGGTATCGACGTAGTTTCTATGATCGAAAACGCTCTCGTTAACGAGGTTTCTCAGGCTATTAACAAGCACATTCTTTCAAGAGCATTTGCACTTGGTTGGTCAAACCACAACGAGTTCAAGCTTACTGAAGGAACCAACCTTAACCTTAACCTTCAGTTAGGTGGAGGTGCTTCTGCTACTGCTGCTTACATCGGTAAGGATAACACTGGATTCGCTATGGCAATCCCAGCTGGTCCTTCTGGTACTTCTTTCGAGAACCAATCAACTCTTCAGAGAAGATTGTTCTCTAGAATTCTCGCAGCTGCTAACGTAGTAGCTAACAGAGGAAGAAGAGGTCCTGCTAACTTCATCGTTACCAACTCACAAGTTGCGTCTGCGTTGCAAGATATCAGCCAGTTCACATTCGCTCCATTCACTAACACGCTTACTCAGAACAACGGTACTCTGTACCCTGTAGGTTCTCTTGCTGGTATGACAGTTTATGTTGATCAAAACATGAACTTCAACGATACTAGGGTACTTGTTGGTAGAAAAGGTGCTGATGACGAGCCAGGATTGAAATTCATGCCTTATATGATGGCTGAGTCTATCCAGACTATCTCTGAAGGTACTATGTCTCCAAAAATCGCTGTCAAATCAAGATATGCACTTGTAGAGGCTGGTCACCACCCACAAACCATGTACTTGACATTGTATGTTGCAATGCCAACCGGTGGAATCGTCTAATCTTAATTGATTTAGAATAACAAAGAGCCCTGAAAAAATTCAGGGCTCTTTTTTTGTGGGTAATCGTAGGAATTTTTTGGATATATAGATAAAAAAACTAAGATGGTGATATTTGATTCATTCGATAAATTTGAGGCCGCTAAACAGGCTCTTATTCTTAATAAAGGAAACATACAAAAAGCTTATGAGAATATCAAGAGTGACGGAAAACTTCTAGAGTCTTCTGATAGCTCGTCCATAACTAGGGACGAGCTACAAGCAATCAATGAAGGCCTTAAGGATAATATTTTGAACTTCGTTAGCGATAAAATAGGCGGGGATATCAGAAAAATAAAAACCACTCTGGATCAAATGAAGGAGCAGGAACTCAAGTTCAATAAGGAGGAATTTGAGATTTATAAAGAATTTCATTCTCTCATTAAAAAACAAAAAGCACTAGAGAAGGATAGATCCAATCCAGATAGAGACGAGTTAATAAAATCCGTATCTTCAGCAAGAGAAGCACTCAAGATGAGACTAAAAAAATTAACACAATCACACGATGAGATTTTCAATGCATTAGAGGAAAAAGTAAAATCACTAACCAAAGACAATAACAGAAAGAAAAAGTATTTCAATGCACAGAGAGCGTCCGATGTTATCGTCACTAGCACAGACAGATACACAAAAGGAAAAGAGCTAGCAAAACTATCCAAAGATGATATTGATGAGTTGGAAAAATTCTTTGGTCTCAATATAGATAAAATGGGAAGTGATATAGAAAAAGCCAGAGATGCAGCAAGAAAAAGCGGGGAAGAATTAAAAAAGGATGCAGAAATTGTTTCCGGGGAAACCGACATGATTGATTTTTTCACAAAGAAGTTTAATATAATAAAGGCTTCAAAAGGAAGCATTGAAAGTGCAGTTAAAAAACTAGATGCTCTTTATAATCAAGTAGTTGAAGAAATGTCTGCAGGTGAATATTCACCAGATCAAATCAAAAAATTTCAAGACCTTAACGAAGAAAATGAAAAGCTTATGAAATTTCTTCTGAAGGTAAAGAATACAGGCAAGGTGAAAATGGAGGAAATTAAAGTAAAGTAATGAGAATATATAGATTCGAAGAATTTGTACATGAAGGATTTCTCTCTGGATTACTAAAAAGCGCTGGTAGTGCTTTCGCTGGAAAAAAATCTAAGATAGATTCTATTCTTTCGAAAATGATGGATTCTAAGATGGATCTCGTCAAGGAAAGTGATAAGATAAGAAAAGAGATCTTCGATCTACAGAGCTCGGGAGAAGAATACTTCGGTATAGAGATGCTTAAAAAATCTCTTAAGTCATATCAGATTTCAAAAAATGCAGAGATGCAGGTATTGAAGAAAGAGGCTACGGAAATTATCGGGGATAAACCGGATCTTCTCTCATATTTTCAAGCAGGTCTTGCTAATATAGAAAAAGAATCCGCGGAGGAGACGTTCAGGTTGGCAAAAAAATACGAGACTGAGGATGAATTAAAGAAACTTGCTGACGATTTGGAAAGACTTTCTATAACAGCAGATAAGAAATCGAATCATTTGATAAGTGCGAGCGGGTTTACCTCTGATGCAGATCTATTTGATCAGGAGACCGAAAGAATACTATCTATGTCATCCGGGGAATTTGAATCATATGTTTCTGGACTCACAGAAAAGGAACTAGATTCACTGGAAAAATCTCTCAAAAAATACACATGGTCGCTGCAGAAATTAATGGATAACGCCACACAGAATCTCAGAAGACAATTGACAAGAGCCAGAAAAGAAGATGATGTTTACCTTGAATCTTCAATAAGAAAAGAAATAAGGGAAATAGAATTCTCTTACAGACAGGAATATAAGGGGACCAAGGAAAAGATATATAAAATCGAGAAAATAAGTAGGAAAAAGTATGCAACTCAAGAGAATAAATGATTTTATAATCAACGAACAATCCTCAGTGGAGCTGGAGATTCAAAATATTGATAAGGAAATTTCCAAAGCGGAGCTAGCCGTATCATATCTCAGAGATAGGGTTAGTAAAAAAGAAATTACTGAATCCGAATCTCTCAGTCAACAAGCAATAGAACTTCAGAAAAAAGTAGCTGCTCTTCAGAAAAAATCTGTTGCGGTTAAAAAACTCGAGGACTTGCAAAAACAAAAAACCAAAAAATAAAAATGAAATTCTTAATTGAAAATCCACTTTTTGAGAATCTTCTAAAGAAGGCCGAAAAATACCAGCCTCTATATAAGACTCTAAACGAACAGGAATCCCCAGAAGTGGAAAAAAAGGATACAGTGGACAAGCCTAAGGAGGAGAAAAAATCCAGCGATCTAGAAAAAATCCTGAATGAAATTATATTTGGTGCTTATGCAGTAATGAACTCATCAATTATTTCATTTCCTGCTAGTAAGTATAAGGATGGATTTAGTTCCAAATTTAATAGTACTCTGCAAGATCTATCATCCGATACATCACCAAAGATTTTAATGGACAAGATATCCAAGACTTTCGATGCTTTCGTATCTGGTGCAATGAAGGATCCAGTGATCAAGGGCCTTGAAGATGCTTATAAAGATTATCAATCGTCGATGGCGCTATACAAGGAAGCTCTCGTAGAATTAGAAAAACAGGAACCTGATAAAATAGGATCTGAAGAAACCAAGAAAGCTTTAGGTGATAAATTAACATCGATATTAAATGTGACTAAAGACACCTTAGCAAATAAGAGTGCAACTGCGGCTAATGAATCTTTCATCAACGAGTCTCTCGAAAGCAAGAGATCGGAAAAGTTTGTCAACAGAGGAAATTTAGTTTCTTTTGTTAACAACTGTAAATCCCTGGTTTCCCAGATCCAAGCCAAGTTAGATCAGGTATCGACTTATAAAACTGCTTCTCCTAACCTTAAAACCCCTAGTGCGTATGAAGCAAAATTTACGGAGCTTTTAAATAGGGCAAACGAGCTTACAAAGGATGCAAAATCAACTAGAAAAGAAGATGGTAAGATAACCAAAGATCATGATCTGATTACCAAGTATAATGATCTTTATACTGAGATAAAGGGTGATTTAGAGGAAAGTTCTAAGCAGTTTGACACTAAGATTAAAGACGAGAGAATAAGCTACCTAAAAGGACTTAAATATGCTAAGGCATCGGAAGTTATAGGTAAAGCTGTTGAGGCGAAAAACAGTGGAGACCAAAAAGTCAATGCTGCCATAACGAAAGCAGCAGCCGAGGCTTCAGTTAAAAAAGAAACAGATCAAAAAGAAGGATCTTCTTCAGAGGGCTTACAAATAAAAGAACCAATCAAAAGATCAGCAGTCAAAGGCAAGAAAGATCCTGATGTTGAAGCCTTCCAAAAGCTGGTATTGAATAAATTTAAGGGAATCAAAAAAATTGCTGATAGCCCATTATTTCAAAAATTTGCCAAATACGGAGCGGACGGATTATTTGGAAACTCCACTGCCGGAATTATACAAGGACTGAAGGCTGGATTCGGATTAAAGGACACATCTGCTGATATCACAGCAGAGCTAGTAGACAAGATCAAAACAGAAAAGATAGCAGAATCTAGGATTCAGGTTCTAAAATTCTCAGATTTTGAAAATCTCGCCAGATCTGTTATGGAGGAATTTAATTTTGATGCCTTTAATAAAACAATAGAAGCGGGAAAGTTAGTAGATCCAAACTACGTAAAGCCTAAGATAAGTGAAATAGCATCTTCTACCAAATCATCGGGTACTGATAAAAAAATATCATCTGAAGATGTTAAAAAAGCAGTGGACGATGCGGTAAACAAATTAAAGGGCGATTTCAAAAGAGAGGAAATAATCAAGGAGCTGGTAAAAATTAAGGGAGTAAAAAAAGAGGAAAAGTATGATGGAGAAAAAGTTATGGCTATTGCGGTTTCACCTGGTATGAGATTTTATGAAAACGGAGCGGCCCTTAGAGTGTGGGATAAAATGCTTGGGCTCTATGATTTAACCAAGGATGAATTCAAAGGAAATGATGGGTCAATAGATAAAATATCAGAAGTGGTATCAAAGGTTACACCTAGCAAATACTCCAAGAAAGCCCAGTCTTTATCTTTTGATATTTACGGGGGAATTCCAAGAAACAAGTCTCTTTATAATGACTTATTAAACTGGAAGCCTGAGGAAATAAAGCTATTGGCTGGTGCATATAAAGCTCATCAGGCATCAAGAAATAAATCCACAACCCTTTTGGATGATCTAGCTGGTGAATGGTCGAACACGGAAGAAATTAAAAAAGTGATTAAAAAATTTGGAAAGAATCTGGAATAATTCCGGAATTTTTAACTAATCTAGGGGTATAATTCATAAAGTTGAATTATGCCCCTTATTCTTTTAGAAGGACCAAGAAACTCAGGAAAGACCCACTTATCAGGTATAATTTCACAGCCTAAATTTAAGTTTGATTTCACTGGAGTATATGGGGGATTACGTTTACACGCAACAGATCCAAAAACTCATGCTTTGGGATTAGGAAAGGAGATCATGTTACATCAGCTTTACAGGGATGGTTTTTTGGGTAAAAATTTAATCGTCGACAGAGGTATACTTACCAATCAGGTTTGGGGAATATACCAAAATCGGGTCTCTTACGAGGATATATTTCCCGAAATAGACTTCATGTGTGAATCTGGTCTTATGGAAAATGTTGAGATTGTTCTCATTAAATCAGATTCTCCTTCCAGTTTTAGACAGAACAAAGACCATTGGGATCATCTGGAAAATATAGAGGGGAGAAAGCTAGAACTCTCTATCTTTAATACAGTATCGGACTACTTTAAGAGCAAGAAAATAAAAATTCATGAATTCGTCAATCAAATGGACGGGGGTTCGGAAACGGAGTTTAAAAAAATAATAAGCAATATAATATGTGTGGAATCTTAGTTGGAAAAAATTTATCTGAGAATCAGATTCATTCTATATCTCATAGAGGTATAGAATACTCCATTAAAGAGAATAACGGGATAACTATGTGCCACCACAGGTTACCAATACAAACAATAGACGGAGACTCATGGTCTCAGCCTATAGAAATAGGAGAAAACAAATACATGCTGTTTAACGGAGAGATCTTTAACTATCCATCCGAATATGATTCAGACACAGAGTATTTAAAAATGCTTTTTTCTAGGTTTCATTTTCAAGGTGGGTTACCTATGTTTGAGTCAATATTTAAGCCTCATATCTGCTCTTGGGATGGATTTTGGGCTATAGTTCTTGTCGATGCAGTGAAGGGGGATATTTACGCTTTCACTGATCCACTTGGTAAAAAGGTATTATACAAGAACATAGAGGGATCGGTTTGTTCAGAGATTAAGGGTCTATTAAATGAGGAGGATTCCCTGAACGGGACATTTATTAGCGGGGTATTGAAAAACGGATACTTAACAACAGATGAAACCCCGTTCCAAAACGTGTTTAAACTGCCCAATAACGCATTTATTCACTGGAACTTGAATAATCCATTGTACATCACTAAAAGTGCGCCATATTACGATTTTAATAGCTTCAACATCGAGTTTAATACCTACGATGATAAACTTGATTGGCTTTGGGATAAGCTAGAGTCTGCAACCAGGGCAAGGCTGATTTCCAAGAACTATCCAACATCCCTTTTGCTGTCGGGAGGATTGGATTCTTCTATCATAGGGGGTCTTCTTCTCAAGCTGGGTGCAGATGTTCAGTTTTATTCCATAGAAAATGGGGAGGACGAGGAACACATTAAGGCATGTGAAAATTATTGGAATATATCCTCGCACAGGCTTAAATATTCAATGGATACAGATGATCAGAATAACTCGGAGAGGTTGAAGCAAATTTATAAGAAATGGAATGAATCCCCAGTAGATCTTGGAAGTGTTATTCCCCAATATTATCTTTTTGACGCAATCAAAAAAGGATCTAAAACTAGAATCGTTATTTCAGGGGATGGAGCAGATGAGTTATTTGGAGGATATAGAAGAATAAATGAATATGATTCTCAGCTTTCTGATATATTTCACGAGCTCACATACTATCACCTCCCAAGGTTAGATAAGCTATCCATGGCCCACACTTTAGAATTAAGAAGTCCATTTCTGAACTTAGATATAGTCAAATTTGCAATTTCGCTTCCGTTTGAAGAAAGGAAGAATAAAAAAATACTAAAGGACACATTCAAGGGATTAGTCCCAGACTGCGTAATTGATAGAAAAAAATTACCTCTGAAAAATTCTAAGATTGTGGAGAATCCTCTGGATTATAGAAAAAAGGCTGTGAGCCTCTATTTGGACTAATCATCGTCCTCAGTATCCTCGTCTCCTACTAAAACACCTGCTTTTGGATCACCCTTAGCATCTTTGGGCGAATATCCACTTGGTCTATCTGTTAGTATAAAGTCTTCTGAAGGATCAACAACGATACCTGCTAGAGTCATAAAATCTCTATTTAATAAAACGGGTGTGCTCTTAGCAGTTCTATCGACCAGTGAAAATCTTATCTTTTTATATTTACCGCCATCGAATTCGACATCAAGGGAAATTATCGGCCTGATGTGAAGGGTCTTACCAATTTCGGCTTTAGAGGTACCAAGAATTTTATTTCTATAGCTTTCTCCCCCCATTGTCCAAATTAAATATCCATCTTCCTCTTCAACCGAATCTGCATGTAAAGAACATGACGCTGCTCCGTTTCCTGTATCAAGTTTGGCAACAAAACTACCAACACCAGGAATGGCTACCATTTCTCTAAACCCGCTAATTTTTTTAGGTCGAATCCAGTTATCTTTACTTGTTAAAAAATCTGCGATCAGCTCACTTATATTGATTCCAGTAGCTTTTTCTATTCCATCTGTTCCTGGTGAGGAGTTGACCTCTAAAACATAGGGATTTCCTGTATTCTTATCTATGATAATATCTACACCGGCCCAGAGGCAACCAACAGCTTTAGCGGATTCTATAGCTATCTTCTTAATTTTTTTATCAAGGTCTACGGCTTCTATTTCTCCACCGAGAGAAAAATTGGTTCTAAAATCACCTTCTACTCTCATCCTTTTCATGGCAGCAATAACTTTGTATTCCCTTCCCCCTATTCCGTCACTTGTTCCTAATACATGGATTCTAAGGTCATAATCGGCCTCTATTTTTTCCTGTATTACAATCTCCGTAGATGGAGAAAGACTCCACATTGCTTGTAGAGTAGAAACCAAGCTAGGTCTTGAATCAACGCTAAAAACCCCAATTCCTTTAGTTCCTGAAATGAATTTACAGACTACTGGAAATTTACCGCCTACTTCTTTAACTGATTTATCAATATCATCCTCACCAGAAGCTAATGCTGTTTTTGGTACAGAAATCTTATTTCTTTGTAAAACTCTGGTTGTCTGTAATTTATCTTCACAAAGATTTACAGCATCATATGAATTAACGCAGGGTAGTCCAAGCTCCTCTAATTTCTTGAAAAATGTTTTTGCCGCATTATTATTTATAGCGGATCTTCTGGCTAAAACTATTGTATTATCGAGGGGGATTTCCTTGATCTTTTCATTCTTATTTCCAACCAAGACAATGCCACTTTGAGTTCTTTCTACAACACCCTTTTCAGTATTAATGATCATACAAGGAGCGCCCTTTGATACACAAATTTTTGCAATCTTATCTGTGGTAGGGGCTTTTCCGTTTTTACCAAGTCTTCCTGTTAATATTATAACAGTAGGCATCTTGTCCTTACCCTGTATTCCTTTAAATTTAAAATCTGACAATTGTAGTGGCATATTGTATATATTCAGCTTAAAGATAAAAGCCCGCAGATAGCGAGCTTTTTAGTATTTTAGTTTTTATCCTATTTTAGTCTAGAAATGAATCAAATCTGATAACGACAGGTTCCTCTTTTTCAGGTTCTTCTACAAATTCTTCATCATCATCGTCATCATCCTCAGTGGATTCTTCATCATCATCGTCATCATCCTCGGCTTCAGTGGATTCTTCATCATCATCGTCATCATCGTCATCATCCTCAGTGGATTCTTCATCATCGTCATCATCCTCGGCTTCAGTGGATTCTTCATCATCGTCATCATCCTCAGCTTCAGTGGATTCTTCATCGTCATCATCCTCAGCTTCAGTGGATTCTTCATCATCGTCATCATCCTCAGTGGATTCTTCATCATCGTCATCATCCTCAGCTTCAGTGGATTCTTCATCATCGTCATCATCCTCAGTGGATTCTTCATCATCGTCATCATCCTCATCATCCTCAGCTTCAGTGGATTCTTCATCATCGTCATCATCCTCAGCTTCTATCCCATCAGGGATTTCGTCCTCTGTTTCCTCTGGGGTTTCATCAATTTCTTCCTCGGCCTGGTTATTCTCAATTTCTTGAGTACCTTCATCCCCGTCTTCTTCTATCTCTTCAAATTCACCTGTTGGTGCATTCGCTAGAGTGTCGTCACTAAAGATACGAACTTCTTTTCCCACACCTTCTTTTTTATTGAACTCTTCCCAAGATAATATTTTAACTCCCATTTTTCTATTTTATTTTTTATTCGCTAGTTCCAAACTCAGAAGCAGTGCCACTTTCGGTCGCTCCTCTTCCAGGATAATCTATTTTAGATACTTTTTTAAAGATAGGGTCTTGCCATCCAACATACGCATATGGCTTTTCTGGCTTAATCTTATGAAATCCTGTTCGATCCTCTTTACTCAGATTTTTCTTATTGAATGGATCTGCAGTAACCTCAAGAAACTGCTTATAATCTAGTATTTCTCTTTTTTTTACGTTCTTTACGTTCATGGTGCAATTGATTTTGTTAGAACATCCATTATTCCGGATGTGGCGACCTTTTTAAGTATATTAGGATTTTCTTCAGATGCTTTTTGTATTTGATTAGTAACCTTTTCACTATCTGATCTTGTCATATCACCTAGAATATCTCCAAAATTAGCTCCGCAAAGTTTTCCTTTGATCATATTCTCTATGTTCTTCATAAACTCGGTATTGTTAAGAGCATTCTGTAATCCCTGCTGAATGGATTTAGCTAATGTTGTAGCTAATCCTCCTCTATCATCGATCTGCATTCCCAACGCTCCTAAAATCATAGTCACTGATTTCTCTTCGATAGTATCAGCAAGACCTAACACCAGAGCTTTGGACCATTGTGAGCATGTTCCTTTGCCAAAATATGATCCAACTTTAGCCCATTCCATTTTTTCAATTATGTTTCTAACTAGTTGATAAAAAAATGTCGGTTGGCCAGATTCATCGTGTGTTTGTACTCCTAATCTTTCAGCTGCCCAGTCTACGATGTAATCTTTAAGAATATCTGTGAATCCTCCACCTAAACCGGATATAATATCAGAGAAAATGTTTTCATTGATCTCGTCTACTCCGAGTCCTTCTCTTCTCATTCTCCTGATTTCGCTTTCAATAAACTCAATATGATGCTCAAAAAGCTTCCTATCCATAGGAGCATTTTGACTTCTGAATTGTTCAAATTTAATTATTTCCGCCATTACTCTTTATATATCTTATTTGCAGTTTGATCCTTTGAATATATATCATAATGGATAAGGATTTGGAATTTTTAGGAAAGGAAAGTAATCTTCCATCATACTTCAGATTTACAGAGGAATCTAAGGTATGGCTGAGACTGGGTAACGAGGACAAGGACTTTCTATATGATGGTTATAAAATTCTGGTTCCCATCTGGGGGGAAGCCCATATGATTCCGAATGATTATCTTTTTATGCTAAAAAATGGATTTTTTGTCTGTACGGAAAAAGATAAACTTCTGGTTGAATGTAAGCCATATGAACCCGCATTTGAACCTCATTTGATTAGGATCTCCGATATCGATAAAGACCCATTCGAAAGAGATTCAATAAAAGAAATAGAAATACCAGCAGATATAAGCTCTTTTAGATTTGCATCATATAAAGAATCCAGAAATCTACAGAAAATAAGACCTAATAATGAGAAATCTCTTTAATTTTTACCAATTTATCGCCGAGAGCTCAAGCGCAGGATCCAAAATATATCAGGGGATCAATTTTAAATTCGCGAGAAAAGATCTAAGAGATGGGTATAATATTGATGATCTAATAAGAGATATCCACTCATATGGGGATAAAAATCCTCAAATAATGGATACCATCACTCAGGTAATAGATCAATACACTAAAAAATTAGGTGTTCAATCCATTAGGGATCTCGACAGAATATCACTAGATAAATTCATTGAGAGAATCGAAAAAATTATAGAAAATAAAGGTGAACCAGAAATAATTCAGATGCCAAGTGGAGCCTTCCTTTTTCTAAAGGATCACGAAACTCCGGATGGTAAAATATGTGATTTCTATATGAATAGGAAAAAAACTAGGATAGAAATTGTTTCTGTTGATGATACTGGGGAAGAAGAGAGCAGATTAATATCAATGGATCAATTTGATCCCGCAGAATTTGGAATATTGGGAGACAATCTTCAGAAATTTATGGAGCTAAAGCAGATCAATTGATTTTTTATAGTTTTTCACTATTATATCAACGGCTTTTTCTTTTGATAGATCAACACCAGATTCGGCTTCAAGTTCATCAGAAATCTTCGCAAAAAGAATTGCATCATTCGGGCTAATATATGACGATTTAAGATTCTGTATTAGAAACTTCTTAACTTCTCTGTCCTCCTCCGTAAAATCACAAACTGGATCAAGGAGTTCAGTCATTAAAAGAGCAACACTTTCACTCCCGTCTATTTTTATGATGGAAAAATTCCATGAAAAAATACGTAACACTTTTTCAGCATTTTTACGGACTATCAGATAGCCCCTATCCCATATTTGATTTATTGATCCTGAATGTGTAACATCAACGAGCCGATCATATTCTCTGATTATGGCATCATGAGTTCCTAAAAAATTCTCGATTGTTGATAGGGATTCCTCTATAATCTCGTCTCTTTCTTCCGAATTATTAAAATCTTCTATAAGAAGATTAACCTTTTCAAGTTCACCCTCTGTTAGGCTTGAATTTGATTTTACAGAAAGTGAATTTTTATTTTTAAAACTCCATAGATCTTTCTGAATCCTAAGTATGCTTGTTAAAGGCTTGACATATTCTTTATTTTTGAAATCATTCTCGATGGTTTGTAAGTATCCCATCAGAACGTAAAATTTATGCTCCTTGTCTATGGGTTTCTCCAAAAACCAGTAAGGTTTTAAATTCTTCATCTTCACTATTGGTCATGCACATTATATATAGCAGGGAGAACATTATTTCCGCGTCTAAGGATATTATTTGTATTCTAAAAAATATTTTTCAGATTTGGAAACTTTCCGCCCTAGGGAGGACTATAATTTTTACGAAGTAAATCCCAGGGATGAATATCTAATATAAGTCTAGTGAGCCCCCAATTCTTAGTTATCGCTTATTACACCCAAAACTCAAGCTATCAAAATTTAGCTCACCGGCTCCAGGAATCTCTCCAAAACTTTTCAATACCTTTTTATATTAAACCTATAGGAGATCTTGGGAGCTGGGAAAAGAACACCCATTATAAAGCCCATTTCATTTTGGAATGCCTCGAGAAGCTAGATTCTAACCTAGTCTATGTTGATGTCGACGCTGTCTTTAGAAGCTACCCAGATCTTTTCAATTCACTGGATTGCGATATAGCGTACAGGACTGAAGACTTCAGATGGAGAAAAGACGAAGCCCTATCGGGTACGATCTTCCTAAGAAATAATTCAAGGGTTATTTCCCTAGTTAAAAGATGGATCGAGATTAATTCAAAGATTCCTGCAGAAAGATCAAAGCCCGAAACCTGGGAGCAGAAGCATATGCAAACTGCTGTCAGGGAAAATCCCGAGATAATATATTATAATCTCCCTCCGGAATACACGTATATCTTCGATCACACTCGCACGATGTATCCTGGGCTTAAACCGGTGATAGAACATTTTCAGGAAAGCCGAAATGTGCATAGATCTGGAGTGAGAAATATAATTAGGAGATGAAGTTGAAATATGCAGTCGTTAGTTCAAACGCAAATCCCGAATATCTGGATTTTTGGCCCTATGTGGCAGCTATGTGGCAGAAATTGGGTATAGAACCCGTACTAATTTATATAGATTCTAAAGGTCCCTCCCAAAATGTGGTAGAATGTGGCAGAACCATTTACTTGGAATCTATTCCAGAATGGTCGATAGCTCAACAGGCTCAATGTATCAGATTCTGGGCTGCAAGATTATTGGATGGACCGTTTATAATTTCTGATATGGATATGCTCCCTATATCCAGAGAGTACTATGAGAATGGTGCTGCACAAATCGGAGATTCAGGAATAGTATCATATAGTTCCGATGTTATTCAGTATCGCTGGTATAGAACCAATCCCCAGTATCCGATGTGCTATCTCGCGGGGGATCCCCAAAGTTTTATCGATCTCCTGGATCTCGATGATGTGGATCATAAAGCATTCCTCCACAGATTAATGGGAATGAATATAAGATTTGGAACCGATCAGAAGTTCTTCTATAACCAGACTCTCATTAAGCCAAAATACTATATCAAGCATTTGAGTCGTGGATGGATAGAAGAAAAATATGCTGCTAAGCGATTGGATAAGGCAATTTGGCCTAAAGGTGATTATGATCCCTATCAATACATAGACTGTCATATACCCAGGACATTTTCACAGAACAGGGAGATTTGTCTGGATCTTTTTAAAAGACTTGGTCTATAAGAAAAAACCACTATAATGGAAAAGAATGAAATCTATAAGGATATTAAGGATATTGTAGATCTTTATGCCTTCGAATTCAATACACAGGATACCCGAAAAGAAATTGGCAGTAGAATCTTAGATTATCTTTCTTCAATTGGGGCTTTTCCACAATTGGTAGATAGAACTACACCCGAAATGGCTGATAGAGGAGAAATCAGACACATGATATCATTCATGGGAGCAGAAATGAGTCTCGATGAATATCTCAATACAATATTAGAATAAATTGAGACCAATTTTCATCACATATTATACATCTGGGTTATATTATAAAAAATCCGCACAGAATCTTAGCGAATCTGCCAGAGACCTAGGAATACCTTTGGAAATCCACGAGATGTCTGACTCTGGGTTTTATTGGAAAAATACTCTCAAGAAGTCTACCTTTATATTGGAGCAGCTAATGCAAAAGAAATCCGATATATTCTGGATTGACTGTGACACCCATTTAAAAAAAGACTCAGATTTCTTTCATCAGATCCAATCTGATCTTTCCTTCGCAAGTCATACAGGGACTCTCGAAGGAATTAAGGCTTCGCCGATTGGATTCAGATATAATGACAGAGTGATTGAATTTCTTACCTTGTGGAGTAAAAAATGTGAGGAGCATATTTTAAATGATGACATAGATTTAGATCATGATGTTTTGAAATATGAAATACTTCCACAGTTCAAAAACAAAATTTCGGTTTCTATAATGGGAAATATTGGGGAGTCTAAAAGATATACCGACGGGGATATTATTTTGAATGGAATATCAAGGACCCCCGATAAGGATTATCAGATGAGAGTTGTACTGGATAAAAATACAACGAGATCTAAAATATTCAACCGATTAAGCATTAAAGACTATGAGTTTTGAGGATAAGAGAAGGAGAATGAGAATATCGTCAGAGATGGGGGATAAAGGAAGACTAATCACTCGTCCAGCTATTGCCCCGAATATTCCATCGATAAATAAGGAAAATAAAATGTGTACCCTAGCCCCCTTGATTAATTCAAGAAACAGAGAAATGATAAAAGAATGGAGTAAAGATTCAGGAAAAGATACAATGATAATATCATTCGCTTCGGATCCAATCGGATCAAATTTTTACTCATCTTTGATCCAAAATATGGTTCATAAGCTCGAGCATCTGGGACATGATTATCTTATAAGGCAATATCCACAGGATAGAGAATACTTCCAGAATTGCTGTTTTAAGCCAGTTTTTATTCAAAAAATCATGGAACAGTATCAAAAGAATGTGGTATGGATTGATATAGATACGAATCTAAAAGCATCATTAGAATCCTTTTATACCTCACCAGCAGATTTCGATATTGGTTTAGCATCATACTCAGGAGATATTAACGGATTCGTTGCCTCTCCAGTTTTCATCAGAAACTCAGAATATGGATTAAAAGCGGTAAAAATGTGGGCAGATCACTGTACTGAGAAAATCGAATCTGGTCAACCTGAATTAGATCATGATGCTTTAAAGCATTCAATAATTCCACTGCTAAAAGATAACATCAGAATAAAACTCAGCAATTCTGACTTTCATTCTGGACATGTTTTAGAAAACGTTAATTCATCCGCTCCTAACAAAAGAATGGTTATGGATTTATTGAAGGATATAAATCACTATAGACCTTTCAACTATACAAATAAAGATTTTATCATAGTATGAATAAATTAAAAACATCGTGGTCTCCATTTCCAGCAGAGTATTCATCTTGTTCCTCACTTAAGCCCAAAAAATTTGAGTGGACTAATAGCGAAGGTGTAGCAACTGTATGGATCGATAACAACATGATGAATCATACCGGTCCTGCCGCTGGGAATTTTGGATGGTTTTGTGAATCCTCTGAGGTTCTTCCTAGTCTTAAAAATGATCTGATTCACAATTATCTAAAATATAAGAATCATTACACCGCTATTTTTACTTGTGATCATGAGATAATATCTCGTAATCCAAGCTTTTTCCTCTTTAATCCTCCGGGATCTAATATGCCATGGACGAAGCCGGAAAACTATAGGATACCAGAAAAAACAAAAATTTGCTCTATGATCGCCAGCGCTAAAAATATGACGACTGGCCACAGGAAGAGAATAGAAATCGCATCAAGACTAAAAAATTCAATAGATGTTTTTGGTGGAGCAGCAGGAACAATAAGAATAGGAACAGGAATAGGGCCCAATGGAGACTGGTGGAGATCAAAGGAAGAAGCTCTTGCCCCGTATATGTTTTCTATAGTTATAGAGAATGCTTCATATCCCAACTACTACACCGAAAAAATAACAGACTGCTTTGCATTGGGTGTTGTCCCTATATACTGGGGAAGCCCTGATATAGGTGACGATTTTAATATGGATGGGATAATTCAATGGCACGAAGGATTTGATCCACGGGTTTTAACCAGAGAGTTATATGAATCCAAGCTTCCTGCAGTTCTAGATAATCTGGAGAGAGTAAAAAGATTGGAATTTTCTGATGATAGATTATACAATTCAATAAAAAGTAATGTTTAAGATAGATCTAATATCGGCTTCTAGAGAAAGACCGGAAAGAATGTGCGCGGTCCTTGAAAAATGGATAAGCCTTTCAGATGATCCGCAAAACCTGCTTATTACGGTTTCCATAGATTCTGATGATCCCACTAAAGAAGAGTATAAGGACAAACTATTAGAACTATCTCTTAAAACAAAATTGCCTATAAATGTTATAGTAAATCCCAATAAAAACACTGTAGAGGCTATAAATGCCTGTAAAAACCATATATCAGGGGATCTTATTTTTTTGATATCCGACGATACAGATTGTTTTAAATCCTGGGACTCTGAGATTAAAAAACTAATAGATCCATCAAGAGATTATTATATAATTAAGACCAGCGATGGCATAGGGAAGGATTTAATAACCATGCCTATTTTTTCAAAAAAATATTTGGATAGCAAAAAATACATATACTGTCCGGAGTATAAACATATGTTTTGTGATACCGAACTAACGTGTGTAGCATCTCTTGAAGACTGTATAATAGATGGCACAGATCTAAAATTCCAGCACCTGCATTACACTGGTGGATATCATGAAAAGGATCAGGTAGATTTGAAAAATCAGGACACTTTCTATGAGGGAATGGAAGTATTTAGATCTAGAATGAACGTTATGTTTAAAATGAGAAAATCCGATATAAAAGGTAAAATTCCCGAATCCATATCCAAATGGATAGAGGAAAATCAAAATACGGACGAATAAATAAATAAAAAAAATGCAAAATCCAAACGGAGCTTTTAACGAGGATATCTACCTCGCAGAAAAATTCTTAGATATTAAGAATGAAAGAAAAATAGATACTATCATAGAAACCGGAACCTATCATGGTGCCACAACAAGATGGTTTTCTATGAATTTTGACTCTGTGTATACAGTAGAGTGCAATCAAGAATATTTTGATATCTCTAAAGAGAATCTGAAAGAAATCAAAAATATTGTGATGGAGCTTGATGACAGCCCCAAATTTCTAGAAAAAAAGCTAGGGCTAATAAAAGACGAATCCACAATAATATTTTTAGATGCGCACTGGTACACCAATCCAGTTTTAGCGGAACTCGATGCAATTAAAAGATCTGGTAAAAAACCGGTTATTGCGATACATGATTTTATGGTTCCTGATCATCCCGAATTTGGATATGATGTTTACCCTACTCAGGGTATAACGTATAATTGGGAGTGGATAAAAGAAAAGATAGAATCCATTTATGGACCTACTGGTTATTACAAAGAGTATAACACCAAAGCAACAGGCGCAATGAGAGGATGTCTGTTTGTTTATCCAAATAAAAAATAATAATGATAGATCTAAACAGTTACAGAAGACAAGTTTATAGCCAGACAGGAGAGGATGGTATAATCGAAAAAATATTTGGAACCCTTGGTATAAAAAATGGATGGTATTGTGAATTTGGTGCGGGAGATGGATACTGGATCTCTAATACTAGAAAACTAAGGGAAGAAGGATGGAGCGGGGTCTTAATCGAAGGCGATGATGAATCTTTTAAAAAATTAAAAAATAATTTTGAGAGCAATCCAAAAGTCGAGATAATAAACTCTTATGTTAGTTGTGAAGAAAAAGAATCCTTAGACTATCTTCTTAGCTCGACGGAGATTCCTTTGGATTTCGATCTTTTATCAATTGACGTTGATGGTAATGATCTATGGATCTGGAAGTCCCTGGTCGAGTATTCTCCAAAGGTTGTAGTAATCGAGTACAATCCAACGTATGATCCACATGTGAGTATGACTATAGAATATGACAAAGATCATAGATTTAATTCGGATAGTTATTATGGTGCAACCCCTGGTGCATTCAATAAATTGGCAGAAGAAAAAGGATATGTCCTAATTGGATTTACTCACGGATTAAATCTTTTCTATTGCAGAAAAGAATTTGCTTCACATTTTAGAAAAAATGAAATTGGTGAAGTTGGAAAAGGAATAGGATGGCCAATTAGTTCTAGATCCATGATTCAATATTAAATTTTTACGCTTATGAAAACCCTAATATTGGGATCAAATGGATTGGTTGGATCGAACCTTTTAAAAAAATATAAGGAATCTAGGCCGGGCTCAGTATTGCTTCACCCGGTCAGGAATGAACTAGACTTAACTAAAAGAGAAAAAGTCTTCGAATATTTCAGAAATTTCAGACCAGATCTTGTATTTCTTTGTGCAGCAAAAGTTGGTGGAATTAAAGCCAATAACGATTACAAAGCTGACTATATCACTCAGAATTTGCGCATACAGACAAATGTCATAGAAGCTTGTCACCGATATGAAGTCAAGAAATTAGTATTTCTAGGATCTTCCTGCATCTATCCTAAAGAGTGTCCACAGCCCATCAAGGAGGAATATTTTTTAACTGGCCCATTGGAACCAACAAATGATGCCTATGCGATTGCTAAGATTGCTGGCATAAAGATGTGTCAATCATATAATCAGCAATACGGATGTGATTTCATCTCGGTAATGCCATCAAATCTCTATGGACCTGGTGATAATTTTGATCTTAATACCAGTCACGTTTTTCCAGCTTTAATCCGAAAATTTCACGAGGCGAAGACTCTAGGTCTTTCGGAGGTTGAAATATGGGGAACAGGAACCCCAATGAGAGAATTTCTACATGTTGAGGATCTCGCAGATGCCTTAATATTTCTTTCCGAAAATTACTCAAGCTCTGAAATAATCAATGTCGGACCGGGCGAGGACATCTCCATCAGATCTTTGGCTTGGAAGATACAGGATATAGTTGGATATGACGGAGATATCAGATTCAATCCTGCATATCCCGATGGAACGATGAGAAAGGTACTGGATGTTGGCAGAATATTCTCCATGGGATGGAGGCCAAAATACTCTCTTGAAGATGGGATTAAAATGACTTATGAATTCTATAAATCCCAAAATATCCGGAAATAATTGTCTATCTGATATATAATATATCGATAATATGGATATAGGGAAATGCAAAAATTGCGGTAGGGAATTTAAACCTACACGTAGAAAAAAATTATTCTGTGAAAGACTATGCTCTGTTACGTATCTCGGAAAAAACAATATAAACAGGAAACTTAGTGACGAGACGAAATCTAAAATAGGAAGATCCGTTTCAGGAGAAAAAAACGGATTTTTCGGAAAAACCCACACGGAAAACTCCATATTATTAGCCAGGGAAACAAGAAAAACAAACTATTATAAAAATGCAAAGTATGCTAATCTAAGTGATGAATGCCTCTCTATAATCAATGGATTGTTAATATCTGATGGATCTTTGACTAAATCGAGATATTCATCCCGCCTTACATTCGGCTTTAAATTCAGAGAAACCAATGAGAGGATTATTAGGGATCTATCATTATTTAATATAAGCATAAATTATATCAATCGGGTTGATAAAAAAGACAATAGGACTGGGAATGAATATTGTTCTTATTTTTCAAAATCTTTATCATATGCAAATCTTATGGAATTGAGAAACAAATGGTATCCTTTTGGAAAAAAAAGAATTCCCGAAGATATAAAATTCACGTCCATATTTCTCTATTGGTGGTTTATTTGTGACGGATTTAAAAAAGGAAAAGGAATATGTTTTTGTACAGAATCATTTGAAAACGACGATCTTGAGTTCCTAAGAAAAAAATTCAATCAGATTGGAATAAAGTGTACTATTCATAGAAATAATAGAATCTATTTAGATCAAAAAAATAAAGAAATTTTTTATAGAATTATTCTAGAAAATAATATAGAAATACAGAATGAATATGTCTATAAATTTTCTTAATATCATATGAAATCATTAATATTTGGACTATCGGGACAGGATGGAAGCTATTTGGCTGAACTGCTACTTGAAAAAGGTTACGAGGTTCATGGCACAATTAGAAGATCTTCTTCTTTTAACACGTGGAGAATAGATCATCTTAGAAACAATCCCAATTTTTATTGGCACTATGCGGACATAACAGATCCCGTAAGCGTATCCAATTTAGTTTCTAGTATACAACCCGATGAAATATATAATTTAGCCGCACAGAGCCATGTGAAGATATCGTTTGAAATCCCATATTATACGGGGCAGGTTGATGCTATAGGAACTCTAAACGTTCTTGAAGCTATCAAAACTCATTCTCCAAAAACCAAATTATATCAGGCCTCAACTTCCGAACTTTTTGGAATGGTTCAGGAAGTACCCCAGACTGAAAAAACACCATTCTATCCCAGATCTCCCTATGGAGTTGCAAAGCTCTATGGATATTGGATCATCAAAAATTATAGGGAATCCTATAATCTTTTTGCTTGTAATGGAATTTTATTTAACCACACATCCCCCAGAAGAGGCGAGAATTTCATGGAGAAGAAAATAGTAGATTCAATGGTTGATATTTCTCTGGGTATATTAAACTCATTTCAACTGGGAAATCTTAATGCGCAGAGAGATATAGGACATGCAAGAGAATATGTTGAGGGAATGTGGAGGATGTTACAGAGAGAAACCCCGGAAGATTATGTATTATCTACCGGAAAAACTCACACTGTCAGAGAGATAGTTAATAAGACCGCATTTCTTCTCGGAATGGATATTAAGTGGGGGGGAGAAGGAATTAATGAAATTTGCTTATATCAGGGAAGGACTATCATATCAATAGACCCCAAATATTTTAGGCCAGCTGAAGTGGATCTTTTAATCGGGGATTCATCAAAAGCCTTGAGCGATTTAGGCTGGGAGTCTAAAATGACGATATACGACATTCTAAAAGAAATGATTGATTTTCAATTTAATAAGAAAAAGAAATGAATTATCAAGAAATTGTAAAGAGAGAAATCGAAGCTATACAGAGAATACCTGTTGGCAGAATCGAGGAGATCGTAAACTGGCTTTACATGAGAATGGGACAGAGAAGCAGAATAATTACTTCTGGAATGGGGAAAGCTGGACAAGTTGCACATTTCTTTGCCACCACTCTATGTTCGACGGGCATATCAGCTTCTTTTCTGCATCCTTCCGAAGCCCAGCACGGAGATCTCGGGATTATCCAGCCGGGTGATATAGTTTTCATATTTTCTAATTCTGGAAAAACGGATGAGGTTATAAAGCTCGTTGACCTGATACACCATAATCTAGAATATCGGAATCTGATAGTTGCCGTGGTAGGTAATAGGAGCCATCACTTCAAGATAAAATGTGCAGAGGTTATTCAGTTTGGACCCGTCGATGAAGTTTGCCCTCTGGGTCTTACCCCCACAACATCTACTACTTGTATGTCAATCATTTGCGATCTTATTGTGAGTGGATTGATAGAGAAAAGAAATTTTACCAAAGAACAATATAGCAAATTACACCATGGAGGATATTTGAATTTGAAGGCTAGAGATTTAATATAATAAATTCTATGTATTCCATATATTCATTGAAAGAATCAGGATCAGATGTTGTAAAATATATTGGTCTAACAAAACAAGATATAAAGAACAGATTAGCTCAGCATATTTATAAATCTAGATCTGCTAAAAGAAAAAACAGGGCTCAAGCATGGATAATATCATGCTTAAATTCAGGGAATGAAATTAAGATCAGTATTATAGAGAAAAATATAGATAATCTCGATCTTGCAATAACCAGAGAATCATATTTTATAAAGTATTACCGAAAATTAAATCATTCTATTTTAAATGAAACAGACGGTGGTAGCTGTGCATATGATGGATCATACTGGAAAGGTAGGAAACAATCAGCTGAACATACTAATAAGATAGCAAATGCGCTAAAAGGTAGAAAGCCCACAGAAAAAGAAATTAAAAAATCAGTAGAAGGCATGCTCTATAAAGTATATAATGGTACTGATAAAAATGCAATTAAAGTTGATCAGTATGATCTCAGTATGAATTACATAAAAACATGGCCATCAATTAGAAGAATAGTCGCGGAAACAGGATTTGGATATCGTGGAATATGGAATAATATCAATAATAAAGGAAAAAAATCTTATGGATATATCTGGAAAAAATCAAGGAGCTAAAATTATAATTGCAGGCCCTTGCGTGATTGAGGACTATTTCACGTCTGCTATCATAGCGGAGTATCTTATTAGGCAAGCTGAAAAATATGGCTTTGAATTGATATTCAAGGGAAGCTATAAAAAAGCCAATAGAACATCGGGAAAAAGTTTTAGCGGTATAGATTCCCGAGAAGCTCTGCACATCTTAAAATCTATTTCTGGAAAGTATCAAATTCCAGTAATGACTGACGTTCATGAAACGACAGATGTTGATCTTGTCGATCAATATGTTACGCATCTACAGATTCCTGCTTTTTTGTGCAGACAAACAGATCTGATCAAAGCATGCGCTGAATCAGGAAAACCAACTAATATCAAGAAGGGACAATTTCTATCTCCCGAATCATGTGCCCATGTGATCGAAAAATATAGATCATTTGGGGGTATTGGAGAAATGATATGTGAAAGGGGAACAACTTTCGGATATAACGAATTGATCGTTGACGCCACTGTGGTTCCGCGAATAAAAAGAGCGGTGGACACAAAAGTGATTATTGACTGCACCCATAGTTTACAAAAACCAAATAGAGCATCGGGAACAACCGGGGGAGATCCTGATCTTGTTTCCACCCTTATGAATTTTGCCATGTCGACTGGTGCCGACGGTTTATTTATTGAGGTTCATCCTGTCCCCAGTCAATCACCCTCAGACAGCGAATCGATTCTTCAGCTAGATAGGCTTGGACCTTTTCTAGAAAAAGCATCTAGAATTAGAGACGCATACCAAAATATATGAGGAGTCTAGATGTTGTAATTGTTAGCTACGCCAAGGATCAGGAATGTTATAATCTGACCTATAATTGTTTAAAATCTCTTTTCGAATCTGAAAATGATATTAGCATAAAAGCAATTGTAGTTGAATCGCAGGATGGGATAAATTGGCAGGAAAAATTTACAGAATATAAATCCATAGATACACTAAAAGCCCCTCTTCCCTATGGATATCACAAGTTTCTAAATTTTGGTAGAAAACACGGAACATCCGAATATGTGGCTCTGTGTAATAACGATCTGATTTTTCATAAAAATTGGGCAACAAAGATTATCGATTTTGGTGAATCTAATCCCAATTTTATGTCTTTTTCTCCGATATGTCCTCTGACACAGCCAAAGATTGGAATAGGAATTAATTCTGGAGTTTATGCTGGACTTGTAATTAGAGCGACCATTTCCGGATGGTGTATAGTCCAGAAGAGAAAAATTTATGACGTAATCGGTGATCTCGATGAAAGATATACCCACTGGTATAGCGATAATGATTATGGTATGACTTTAAATTCGAAGGGACTAAATCATTTTCTAATAACAGATTCGATCGTTGAGCATCATCCTAAAATGCTTGGGAGAACCACTGAGATTGTTGTGAATGACAAAGATACTCTTGATAAAATGACCTTCGGAGAGGAAAAAATATTTAAGGATAAATGGAATTTGAAATAATTTCATACATTCGCCCTATAAAAATAAGATAAAATGGAACCACTGCAGTACGGACAAATATTAGAGATCAAGTCTCCGGGATCTACCATGAAGACTTATCACAGATTCTATAAGCATCCAGATCCTATTCTTGATAACATAATTATTTGGGAAAGGATCATACCTAAATCAAAGGGAAAGGAAAAGGTTGAGGAGCATTGGATCATCGAAAAAGATCTCGATAATCATCTGAGATATCATGCTAGCGAGGGGTTCACCGAGACTAAAATTATAGAAGATAATGATAAAGCTGATAAGAAATCTTCTAAAAAAACCAAATAAGCAAATGGAAGAAAAAATTGAAGCTATAAACCAAGAGGTTCTCAAGGCTAAGGAAGATTTATACGGATTTTCATTTAGATGGATTAAAGGGGAGCAGAGCGGGACGATTACGGATCTACAGGATGTAATTCTTGATGAGTTGACCGGAATAATTTGGGTATATTTTACCGATGGAACCCGAATAAATTATACGATCATTGATGAATTTATGCTAAGACTCGATGGTAACGAGGCCAACGAGATCAGGGAAAGAGAGAGATTTCAATCAAACCCACCTTTACATCAAAAGAAAGAAAGGAATATACAGGTGATAGATTCACAAACTTCTAGTCCTAATTACACAACAGAATCTCCAATAAGATCCCTTTTACAAAAACAGAAGCCTAATTGGGTAGAGGTTAATTTCAAGTTGAAGCTTAATCTTCCACCAAAAAGTTTGTATGATGTGCTAAAGGTGTCATTCGATGATGCCGAAAAGGAAATCATAGATTTTGTTGTTGATGATATGGATATTGAGATAATAAAAGAGGCCTTGAGAAAAAATATACAGGAGATATATAAAAAGAATGGAACAGATAGGAGACAACCAGTCCAGGAGGACGATACACAGTAATAATTATGTTGAGGTAGTAGAGGATAACGGATACGTTTATCTTCAACAGCACGAGCCGTCGGTTGTTGTTATGCCGTATACGGTAGATGAAAACGGAAACCCTGTCTCTATTGGAATAATCTCTGAGATTTCTAATTCCCGGCCTGGAGGCATAACTAAGACCTTAATTACCGGATCCCCCAGTGAAGATGATGATAACATTCTACAAACCGCAATAAGAGAGCTTAGTGAGGAATCTGGGATATCAGCGGAAGATGTTAAGAGATGGAAGTTTTTGGGGAATATTTACACCTCAAAAATGGTTTCAAACCCTAATCCATGTTTCTCCGTGGATGTAACTGGATTAGAGATTAAAGAAAAAGAAACCGACGGAATAGGAGATGAGAAGGACACAACCTTTGAGATGCTCGATATTTCGGATTCTCTCTCATTAGATGATGCACTTGTTTCCACTCTTTTTATTAAACATTTCAAGAATAATTTTTAAATTTTATGCAGTCTCAATCAAGAAGACAAAGAAGAAAAATTGCCAGGGATCTTGGCTTTTAGGTAAAAAAAGAATCCTTTACTCAGATGCTAGAAAGAATAAGAAGGTCTATGGAATATGGAGAAATGCTACATAGACAAAATTTAACCCTACATAAAAACAAGGGTAAAAATACAGAAAACAATTAATCCGTTGGATGGCCTTATATGTTGTCAAATCTTTAGATTTACTCAAGAACCTGAATGAAGGTTCAGATTCCTTTTATGTGATCAATGTAAATGAGTGGTTCGAATCCCATGGTTTCTCTCATAAGGATATGAATCCTGTGAGAGAATGGATTTTTGTCGAATGGATGAATAAAAAAATCTCATCGTATTCCTCAAAGAAAACTCGGGAAGAACATATCTGCATTCTTTTTTCCGAAACAACAAACACATTTATTAAAAATTTAAGCAAGAATCTATCAATCCATTTTGAGTGGGAAAACCTTGAGTTCGTTTACGTCCAATAAAGGAAGCGAAATATATAAAAGAAAGGTTTTCAAATGGGTGATCAAAATCGAGCCATACAGAGTGCTACAACAATAAACGCTGCCAGTGGATCTGTAGTTGACCCGAACATACAATTTGTAAATTCCCCAACGTATCAAACCCCCGGGGATAAGGAATTCGGGACTTTTGAGCTTGGTCAAAGAAACGTTTTACCAAAAAGTCTTTTTTATGAAGCGGTATCAGCTTCCAATCCATATACTGGCCTTTTTGCATATTATGTTTTGGGTAAATCAGGTGGGGCTGTTAAATACCACAGGTCCGAATCTACTGACGGAGCAGCAGTTATTACCCCCGCTGTTTCTAGAAATCCAACTGCTGCTAATATTATCAGCGAAGTTTCTAAGCCTTCTGGTTCTAAGAATTTTCCTGCCTATATGGATTTTAGTGGCAAGAGTCCGTATGCTGGCCAACCATATAACGTGAAGGATTTCATATTTTGTAAGCATTATGGTGTTATACCAAACAACAGAATGATCACATTGAGAAGATTTCCTGGTCCGGTTTTAGATTCTCTAAGAGTACCAACTGATTCTAGCGATATCAAAATAGATGGAAAAGATGTAAGTGTAAATGGTAAAGCAAAGGATAATATCCAAAAAATACTGGAGGACGGCGGAGAAACGAACGTAAATCTACCTGTTGCTCAAGCGGTAACATATTTCGGAGAGGGAACAGGCAATGCTCTATCTGATATTCTAAAATTCTCGACAGGACTAAACTTTAATCCTGAAAGACAGAGCGAGATGTTAAATATGAAGACGGGGGATCCTGGCTTATTTAATACTCCTTTTGGAGACATTTTAAAATCTGCTTTATCACCATCAGCGTCGGAAGCTGCAGGAGATATTGATAAAATATTGGGAACCTTGCAGAACCCTGAAAGAAATATTAATAAACTGAGAAGATATTTTTTAGATCTTGAGACCACTGCGGGGGGTCCTCTCTCCAAAAAAATATTTGTCAATCTAAATACCGTCGACTCGATGATGGTAAGACAAAGAGGATTTAATGGGGGGTTTGAGACCTTCTATCTTGTATTTGATTACAACCTCACCTCTGCTGGACAAATAAATTCTAAAATGTTGTTTTTGGATTTGATTGCCAATATATTATCTTTAGGGTCTGATTATGGAACTTTTTTATCACCAGAGGTTAGATTGGATCAGCAAAATGTTGGCATCGGATTTCCCGGTGGGGGAGAGGGTTATGCAAAACTTCTAACAAATCCTCTCGAATATATCAAAGGTGCAGTTAATGGTGTATTGAATGAAAATACCGTTAATAAGATAAAAGAGCTGGAAGGATACACGAAAGAAGCAGCAGAGGATCTTAAGAGGTTTATAAACGATCCATCTAAGGGTATAGATCCAAATTCAAAATTTATGAAATCCTTATCCGTTTTTATTTCGGATATATTTCTAAAACAGGTGTATTTTAAACCAATAATGCTAAGTGGATATCCTACGGGAGATTGGCACATGGTTGTAGGAAACCCTTTAAATCCGATAGCAATGATAGGTAATCTGGTCTGCACATCAGTAAAAATAGACTTTGATGAAACCCTAGGACCTGATGATTTTCCTATTGGATTTAAAGCAACATTTTCAATGCAGCACGGAAGACAAAGACATAAGGGCGATTTTGAATCGCATCTTAATAGAGGAAATGGAAGATTGTATTTAGGACATTTGAATACCTCCGAAGAATCTCTGAAAGCATTTCAGGATACTACTGGAAAATCATTGGCACAAATAGTAGCAGAGGGACAATCGGGTAATGGATCCCTTACTGTTGCTGCAAATAACGTTGCACCAAATTAAAAATATAGATAATGCTGGGAATAGATATTATAGAGAAAAAATTAGAAAGAATAGATCCCCGAACCGGTGTTCGAATGGTTGATCTTGTGCCTTCAGAGTGGGATCCAAGAAAAGTCAGATTCCTTCTCAGATCTGTGGCCATAGTTTCTGATGACACTGAAATGAGACCTGATCTTTTATCTATTTTATATATGAAGTCTCAAGCTTCTTTAGGTACAATGCTCAAGATCAATAATATTTCAAATCCGCTTAGTTTAGAAAAAGGAGAAATTCTTGCTATTCCTAGTGAACAAACGGTAAACGATCTTTCAAACAGTGGAAGAATCAAAGAAAACAACAATTCCAGAACATTCCGAAAAGAATTACAAGATAAGATATCGAAAATAAGTAATGATAGGCTTGAGTATCTCAACTCAAAAAATATTTCAAATGCTGCACAAGCACTCCCCCCGAATATATTGGCAGATGGTGAGCAACAGATAGAGATAGGAGATGGTAAATTGATTTTTGGCCCTGATATCGGACAATGCCGAACTAAGTCTAAAAGAAATGCTTCTTTAACACAACTTAAATCAAAATTAGCTCAGAAAAACATTTTTAAATAATGGCAAGTATTAATCCAAAAAAATCGATCCTACAGATAACTAAACCTAGTATAGTTCTGGATGAGTTGTCTACCGTAAATACGTCGAGTGGAGAAGGTGATCAGGGGAGAGAGGATTTTGAATCAAATAACACACAAAAACAATCCTATGGTTTTGATAAGCCTTTAATTAAAATCAATAATATCTTTGTCTCCGGACTTCAGATGTTTACTCTTGATTTGAGCGGATTCATCCCCACACTTATCTTTAGATTTCAGACCATAGACGAAAGATTTTTATTTACCTCGTACCCTAAGGATGGAGATATTATTTCTTTGTATATTCGCGCATTGGGTGAAGAATACAAGCCGCTCAGAATGGACTTTATTATCACAGAGGTAATTGCGCCGCTGTCAAGTAACATGGGAGATAGAGATAGTGATGCACCTAGCGGGAGATATATCACATTTACTATAAGAGGAGAGACCAGAATCCCCAAAATTTATAAGCATATATGTAAAGCCATAAAAGGATCGTCATATGATGCTTTGGTTAAAATATCAAATGATCTTGGTTTGGGATTTTCCTCTAATGAAAAAAAGACGTTTGATGTGATGACCTGGATTTCCCCAAATCTTGATTATTACTCATTCATTAGGAATGTTTCTTCTGCCTCCTGGCTTTCAGATGAGGATTATTTCGAATGTTGGATAGATCAATATTATAATCTCAACTTTGTAAATATGAGAAGGCAGTTTGATGAAAACAACGAGGTTGAAATCCTAAAACTTCCTTATGGAGTTGACGAGAATAAATCTATTTTAGGAGGAACCAAACCTGTAGAGGGTGATTTTCCATTGATATTTACTAATGCATCCACTTCAAGAAAATATCCCACATTTATAACTGCGTTTTCTGTCGAACATAATGCTGGTAGAATCAATAATGATCTCGGATATTTTCAGAATATACAATTTTACGATTCCAAGCTGGTTTCTGATAAACCCAAAAATAAATTCGTCACGTATAACATAGAGAGTGTCACTAATAAAAATCTTGGTACGAGAGACACATTGAACAAGGGCAGATTGGGAGAGAATCTATATAAGGATGAGATTAAAAAAACCTACATCGGAACAGTATATCACGATAACACGCACGAAAATATACAACAAGCACTCGTTCAGAATATTCTGAACAAGAATGACAACTATAAAATGTTGTTGAGAATCAAGAATAGGGCTTGGACTCCTTTTGTATATAGGGGACAGAATATTTTGGTTAATATAGTACACGAGGGGAGTACCACAGTTGCCTCAGATTCTAAGAATTATATAGGTAAAGATCCTGCGAGAAATAGCACTAAAGATCCAGAGTCTAGGAAGAGCAATTTATTTCTTTCTGGAAATTATGTTATTCTGGGAATAGAGATCAATTATAAAAAGAGTGAGGGCATCTCACAAACCCTTATACTGGGCAAAAAAGAATGGACTTTAAATCCTGGGGTAGCATCCGACCCAGAAACTTTGGATGAAACTAATGTGGAATAGACATGGCAAACTTCGCAAGTGAATTAGGAACGGGCCTTAAAAATAGATTAGTACCAGACGAAACATCTCTTGATAGGAAAATAGATTTTCAAAGAGAGAAATTTTTAAAGGGACTAAGAAGCACAAGGTCCGGTAAAAAAGAGGATCCTACCTATATCTCATTCCGATTTATTTTTGATTTCGGAAACACTGGATTATTGGAGGAAGAAACATTTCTTCCTATTTCTCCTCTTTTTAGAAAAAAAGATTTAAGCGGAAGCGAGCAATTTAATGCACTTAATGTTCCTGGATCATATACCACAAGTATGGATTTTTTCTATGGTTCAAAATTAAAATCTGAACAAGGAAGAAGCAGCTTGTTTGCAATCAATGGAGGTGTAGGATATCTAGGAGCCCAATCTTTTTTATCCACTAGATCAGAAAAAAGAGCGGAGATGATCCGAGCTTTTGGCAGCGGCTGGGAGTATGTCAATAAAAACTCTCCCTGGTATTTTCAGTCAGTTACTGGACTCGATAAACTGGTTTCTGCTTCTGTACATAGATACGGTAAACCAGGAGGAAAAATCATGAGATCTGGAGAGCTGACGATTAATTGTTTAGAATCTATAGACATGAGAATATCTGCTCTTGCAGAGCTTTACCGAAAGGCAGTATATGATTACACGCATCACAGGGTAATGTTACCAGAGAACCTAAGAAAGTTCAGAATGTGGATAGTTGTCACTGAGATCAGAAACATTCAGATGGACCTTAATATGAGCGACGTTATGAATCCATTTTCGGTTCCTGCTGTTGCAAAAATAGCCAACGTGCTGTCGGATTTCAATTCCCAAACTGGTTTATTGGATAGCACCGAAAAATTTCTGAATAAATCAACTAGACCAGACCAAGCAACGGGAGCGGATGAGGTGGAATCATCTAGATATAACTTGCAGCCCTATGTTTATATTTATCAACTAGATCAATGTGAATTTGATTTTGACTCGACGTATCCCTCCTTTGAAACGATCAATAATGCAGGTGGACAAATGGTATCGACTTCCTTTAAAATACATGTTGGTAGGGTCAAGGATTATAAGATACAGTTTAACGAGTTAAATGAGTATAAGGAAGATAATGGAATAAAAGGCATGGTTCTTAGTGATGTTTGGGGTGGAGCAAATAACAGATATACGCTAATGGACTATGATAAAACCTCTGGACTTGAGAAACTAACATTTAGTGATAAAGCAAATCCTGGGGATTATTTTGCCCAGCTTGCCTCTAATTTTGTGACGAATACGGTATCGACGTTAAAAAACGAAGCTGTGTCTTTTCTTGAATCCAAATTGCTAGGAAATATTTATGGATTTCAACCTGGTCAATTAACACAGGCTACTAATGATGCCTTTAGTCTGGTGAACGGATTAAAATCTGGGGTTCCTAATCCTTTTAAGAGCGCTGATCCCCAATCTACTGGACTAGGAGGTCCAGGGCAAAGGCAGTATCCAAGAGTTAATGATGACGTGTATCTCACTGTTCCTGAAGACCCTGCACAGAATTTAGGAAATGTTTTAGGACCTGGAGCCCCATCAGGACCTATGGGACCTAATGATATCTATGGAAACGTCCCCGGATCTGACCTTGGTTTGCCTGATAGAACGTATCCTAGCAACAATAGCGATGAATATTCAGGAGTACCAGGACAAGATCTAGGTCTTCCTGGAAGAGTTTACCAGCAGCCTTCTAATGACGTATATCAAGGGGTTCCTGGATCAGATCTTGGATTACCCGATAGAACATATCAGGTCAATAACTACGATGAGTATAATCAGGTACCAGGTACAGACCTTGGGGTACCAAATCGTGTTTATCCCACTGTAAATTCCGATCAATATTCAGGGGTTCCTGGGGCAGATCTAGGATTACCCTCTAGGTCATACCCTTCGAATAACGCAGATGAATTTTCTGATGTTCCTGGTGCGGATCTTGGAGTTCCAGGAAGAACATATCCTATTCCTACCGGAGACTCTTATGCGGATGTTCCTGGTGCGGATTTAGGACTTCCAACAAGAACATATCCATCCAATACAGCAGATGAATATTCAGATGTACCTGGTGCGGATCTAGGATTACCCGGAAGAGTTTATGTTCAGCCTAATATAGATGAATATGTCGATGTTCCTGGACTAGATCTGGGATTACCGGATAGATCCTATCCTCCTTCGATAGGAGACGAATATAGCGACGTTCCTGGACAGGATCTTGGATTACCTGGAAGGGTATACAATCAGCCGACCGGTGATGCTTATGGAAATGTTCCAGGAACAGATCTGGGGCTTCCCGACAGAGCTTATCAATCTTCCACAGCAGACGAATACGTTGGTGTACCCGAGACCGATTTGGGTGTTCTACTTAGAGTATATCCTGAGACATCAGAAGATGTCTATGATGGTGTCCCTGGATCCAACCTTGGATTACCTGATCGTCAATATCCAGGTTTAAACTCTGATGAGTTTGCTAGCGTTCCTGGAAATGATCTTGGGGCGCCTAATAGAGTGTATTCTCAACCAAATGAAGACACGTATGTGGGAGTTCCTGGAAATGATCTAGGTTTACCTGCTAGAGAATATCCTAATTCTTTCTCCGATGAATATAATGACGTTCCTGGTAATTCCTTAGGAGCACCTTCAAGAATATACCAAAAACCTGTCGAAGACGCATATCAGAATGTTCCAGGTAGCGATTTGGGATTACCCGATAGATTATATGGTGAGATAGATGCTAATGAATATTCTCGGGCAATGTCATCGGTTAGAGGTAATCTAGGAAGAGTTTATCCGAATAGTGGAACTTGATCTAATAATTAAGTATAAAATATATGACTCTTGTAACCCGGGAAAATCTTAAAAAATCAAATGCTGAGGTAACTCATTATTTAGGTGTTGTTGTGGATAATAAAGATCCAGAATTTAAAGGACGTGCTAAGGTTAAAGTCTTCGGAATTTTTGATGATCTTAATAATGAGGAAATACCATGGGCACATCAGAGATTCGAAATGTCATATGGTGACGGCGGGGGAAGCGGAAGAATTTCTGTGCCAAAATTAGGATCTGTTGTACATGTTCAATTCAACAATAGAAACTATTACAGCCCAGAATATAAGGCAATACAGGAATTGTCCCCTGATCTTATTGATGAAATCAGTAGAAGCTATGATGGGGCTCATTCCCTGATATATGACGGAATAGAAAAATTAAAAATGTTCTATACCGTAGAAAAAGGACTGGTTATAGATCTGAAAGACTCTAGGATTATAATCAGAAATGATAATTCTATTTTGATCTCACATGCAGACGATACTACCTCTATAGAACTTAGGGGTGGGATTATTACAGAATATGCGGATCAGGAGATAAATTGCACTGGGGTAAATAAGATAAAGCACACCTCCGAAGAATTCCATGCGGATGGAAAAACAACCAATCTTGGTCACAACCCGGTTTTTTCTGCAATTTGCGCTGAGCCTTTATGGGATTTTTTAAAAAAGCTTTCGGCAGCTGTTGATTCTAAAGTTCCCGCGACTCCTGGAGTCAATACCACACTTGCCGCAACATACGAGATTCTGTCTACCAGCAAAACAGTGAGAGTAACTAGGGATAATACATAATATGATGAATGAGATTAAATTAAATGGTTCCGCAGATTCCATCGTAGAAAAATTACTTAGTACAGATTCAGCCAATCTGAGTACCTCATTTGTTCTTAAAACTATTTTCGGCGAAAATTATGAGGTACCCGATACTGTAGAAATAGATCCAGAGAAGGAATTTCAGGATCAGCAAAAATTATTTCATGATGCTGTTGATCAAATGATCAAATCATTGGATCCTAAGCCCCTTTCGGTTCCAATTGAGAGGATAGAGGATCTTTCTTGCAAATATGAAGGCGACGAATTTTATTCGGAGGCTCTTAAACTGATTTATTCACAAAAGAACCCTATTAAGACATGGAGTGGTAAAAAGACATCTTCTGAGGTAGAAAAAGAGATAAGCTCGGAATCTGAAGAAGCATTGAATTCGATAAAGGAGGAGATATTTGATAATTTAGATCCATCCATATTTGGAAAGCCATCAAATTTCATGAATAAAAAATCGAGAACCATAAACGTTCTTGGATTCCCCATATCTTTCGATATTATAATGAGCGGTGGCAAGCCCGTTCACTTCTCGCTTAAACCAACGAATAAGACTATACAACAAGCTGTTGATGATGTTAGATCTTCTCTTAATTCTAAAAAAGCTGGAAGAAAACCATGTGAAAATCAAGATACCAACGAGGATGATGCTACAGATACGAACACTGCAGCAAATAATAGTGTATCACTCTACAAGGATTCACCTGATGATGAGCTAAGATCCTTTGATAATATTGAGGACTCCTATGCTGAAGATTCCCGTGACTTTTTAGTGGATGAACCACCATTAGTAAATGATATAGATTGCGATCCCCCATATCCTCAAGATCCTCTAACCGGAGAACCCCTTTTCAAAATAGAGGATCTGATAGAAATTAAAGAGGAAATCTGTGCGGATCCCGTTGATGAAAAAACCCCGGATAGAATAGTTGAACCAGATCCCGTTGTCCCTGATGATATTATAGATAGTATAGACGAATGCTTAAAAGAGGCTGATAATATTCAAAAAGGAATAATTGCCAATGCTGATCTACTAGGTAGATTCATTAGGGTTGAGCAACAGACAGAGGAAATATATTTGCACTACAAGATAGTAAAATCCTACTTTGATGATCTTTTAACTGAATTTGATAAGGCGTCAACACAGTCTTCTGGTGTGACTCCATATAATGCAAATTCTGTACAGAATTACATTTCACAAGTAAGAAATTTCTCTGTTAGATTTAATGGAACATCATATAATTCCACAGAAAGCCCATTCGTTCGTTTCACTTTTAGCTTTCCCACCCTCAAGGATGACCCCACTCCATATGAAGAAATAGATGAGCCACAAATGCCTAGCTTAAAGGGCGATTTAAAAGAGCCAACGAGAAAGGTAAAAAAAGTTGATCAAAATAAAATCAGAATAGGACAGGAATACCTTCGTGATGGAATACTCTTTGATAGGACCAAAAAGTATTTTGATAGTGTTGGAGATGAATTAAGATTCATACATACAGGTGGTGGAGGATCTAAGGATGTAGCGGAATTCTATGACTTCGTTTCTGATGTTATATCATCTGGAAAAAGTAAAGATCAGATCTTATTGGAAATAGAAACCAAAAGAGGATTTTTGTATGGAAGGTTGATTGAAAGATCTGCTATGCCGTGGGTATTTTTTACCCCTGAAGAAAGAGGTGATAATGACGCTAGAGATCCTTCTAAACTGAGACCCTCTTCATTAAATCCTGATGGATCCCCCAATCAAATTTTCTTAGATTTTTGGAGCAACTATAAAGAAAAGTGGGATGCTAAATACCAAGGGGTCTTACAGAATCTTATCAATCCGAGAGTGGATTCCATAATTTTATCAGGAAAATTTGCAGCTGCTAAAAATGCAGTGGATATTATAGGGACTGCCGGAGCTCGTGATTCTATCGTGCTAGTTCGGAATGAAATTACAACCCGCTATAATGAGATTGAGGATTTAATTCTATACGTTTCCGAGAGAATCACTACTCTTAAAAATTCTCTTTCCGGGAATGGTATATCTGGTTCCTTCGCTAATCTGTCATGTGCAGGGGGAGGAGCTCCAGGATCAGCGGCTCCAGCCGGTGAGACTCCATATCCTAGAAAAAGTCCTGAATGTCCTCCGCCATGTTGCGGCCCTGCAGGAAGTGATTTTGCACAATCTAACTATCTTCAGTCCCCGTCGAATTCATCTGACTGTCCCACGATATACCAGAAGTGCTGGTGGAAAGAATTTAGCAAAAATGCTACGCTTCTTGGATTGCTTCCATATCCCAATGGGCTTCCCCCTGTCGAGGATATTTCATTTTTTCTTGCTAGTGGACCCTCTGTTAGATTTGGATTCAGATACTGGCCTGTTGGCTATTTGCCACCTGCTATTATTCCTATAGCTCCTTTGGTAAACCCAATAGACGGACAACCTTTTATCAGAATACCGTTACCTATGATATGGACAATAGTGGATCCTATAGTTATCCCTCTTCCATTTAATCTCGGATTGCTTGTGATCTTTATTCCGTTTATAGGTGGATTCATGCCATCTCCTCTGGTTTATATAAGGGAGAACCTATTTGGGACATCCCTGTTTTTAACTGGACTCAGAGGTCCAAGATTCATTCCAAGAAAATCTGACCCAAAAATTACAGATCCTCTCCAGAGAATCAAAGAAAAACTGACTCACGGAATACCTGAAAAACTCATTCCACTCCCTGGATTTGGTTTGGAGACTTTGGATTCACCTTCTAATATAGTAAAAGAAATCTCAACTAATCTTAATAAAATAATGGACAGAGTTGAGCCACCGAGGGATGTGAGATTTCTTACTGAGGCTCAGGAAAGAGAAAGAAGCCTAAAATCCGAAATAGATGAAAAAAGGAGGGAGTATAAAAAAAGAGCTGCGCTCTACGACGATGAAAAACCGGATGATACAATTTCTCAGTCTGATATAGATCAACTGATAGATGCAAGAAAAAAGGCACTGGCTAAGACGATCAAAGATTTTTTCAATAATAAAATGACGACTCCCAGGGATATCAGATTTCCTAAGGATAAAGATAAGTTGAAATTCGATCCTCCGAGTGTTGTTAATTTCAAGAAAAATATAGACGATATAGAGGCGGATCTCACCCCTAGTAAATCTCCAGAATTTTTTAATCTGAGGGAGGAAATGAGATTTGTATTGAAAAACATCAAATTGAAGCCTTCTTCGTCCTTTGATTCTGATAATCAGAATTTGACCAACTCCAATTCTATTATTTTTTCATTTAATGGAAATCCTACATCCATGAACGAAGATCAATTTTTAGAGGTGGCAGCGACTGTTAAGAATGAAATGATTCTTACTGCTCATAAACTGATGAAGGGAGATAAAAAGGGAATTAATAGAAAAATTAGAGAAGGAGCATTTTCCGTGGCATCACTGGGTAATTTACAGGGAGCTTTTAAATTTCCCGAAATCAAAGTAACAGAGGGTGCACCCGGAAATTTAAAGTTTAATTCTCCGCCTAATCCTATTTTAGAGGGAATATACATCAGAATAATGACTGGAGTAGGATCAGTCCCTCTGTTGAGAAGTGATTTTGTAGAATTTACCAGAACGATAAATGGTGAGGATAAGATCATAATGAGGGTTAAGGACTTCAAAAGATTACTTGCTAAAAAGATGGGATTGGGAAAAACCACAAATAATGATCCAGTTTATGTTGAAAATGCCATCAAGAATCCCACTGATTTCAATGTTACATCTGCACTGAAACCGCTTAATTTGGAGAGGAGCATAATTGATAGAGAAGAGCCTATTATATCTAAGTTTCCTAATCCACAGGGAGTACTCTCAAACCTATCCAAAGTTAGCGCTAGTTTTGGGTCCGCATTTAGTGCATTTGAGTTTCCACTAGTCTTTCCACCAAAGCAGGATCAAATATCTCAGTCTATGCTAGCTGGCGGGATTCCACAGATAATAATTCCGGGATCTATTATAAAAACATTTTTGTCCGAGGCTATTTCAAGAATTGTGGAAAACAATATAGATAAATTTATGCCTGAGATAAATGATATAGATTCGCCTAAGTTCATGAATCTAAATTCACAGGATATCGTCAAGATGACGAGGAACATGATTAATGAAACGATCAACCCAGATGGACCAATACCTCCATTTTTAAGCCCTATACAGATCCCAGTTCTCCCACCTTCCAGACCCACGGGAATAGCTGAAATGGCTTTAATATCTCTGGGGGTTCCCCCTTCTGCTAGAATCCCCCTTAGTCTTCTTTGGAAGTATTGGGTTGGAGTTCCAAAAATGCCACTAGCCGATGTTATAGTAAACCCTATAATGCAGGTAGCTTCTAAAATCCTATCATTCCTTCCCTGGCCGATCATTCCTCTTCTGGGAAGAAATTTGATCAATATAATCAGTCCGATAGCTCTTTCTGATGACCTACCAGACTGGAAAAGACTTACCCTAAAGAATGCTTATTTTGTTGTTTATCTTGATGAATTCCTACGAAGTGCAGCGGATGTTTCGGGTCTCTTTAAATTTTGTTTTGGTACAGATCTAATTTATCCAATACCCGAGCTTCCTAGCGAAATTCAGAAAGCTCTCAACGTAAAAAAGTTTCTTTAAATGGTGAAATTATTCAGTACATTGTTGATAAAAAGAGGGTAAATAATCATTCACTAAAAACTTAAAAATGGCTAGAAAAAAAAATTACACGTGCTTCGAATACTCTGTGGAAGATAGAAAAATACTTGATGATCTTTATGAAAAGAATTTTACAGAATCTTTTTCTGATGAGGGAATGGAAAACGGAAAGGAATTTTACAGTGGAAGTACTGTCAAAGTTCGTGTAGATCATATAAACAATGGAGTTGCAGTTTGTGAATCTGGAGTAGGACAATCAGTTATTATAAACCTGGATAAAGAAATCAAATCTATTAGGAATCTTGGATATTCTGAATATGAACTGAAAGTTGGAGATGTTATCGATATTGTTGTGCTTAAAGACAAAAGCGGAACATATTTTGGGTCTCTTTCTGCAGGTCACGAGCAGTCTGTTAAAAATGAACTTCTTAGGGCCCTTCAGAATAACGACTCCGCCTATTCGGTCAAGGTTGAATCCCTTTGTAATGGAGGGTTCATGGTAAATCTATCTGGCGTTAGATGTTTCCTTCCAGGGAGTCTTGCTGCAGCAAATAGAATCATGAATTTCACCTCTTATGTAGGTAAGAATATCAATGTAATGGTTGAGATGTATGACAATAAAAGAGATATATTTGTAGTTTCCTTTAAGAAGTATCTCAAGAGAATAATTGGAAGCAAGGTTCATGAGCTTTCTTTCACTGAAAAATATAAAGGATATATCACAGGATACGCTGAGAATCTGGGCCTTTTTGTGGAATGGGACGATATTTATACTGGTCTGATTCCTAACGACCAGATTGTGGATAAAAACTTAATTCATGCTTCTGTAGGTTCACCAATCGAATTCTGGGTTTCTGATATTAAGAATCCATCCAGAATTGGGCTGACATTAAATCAACCATCGGAAAAAAACAAATCCTTACAGAAAATGAAGAGCATTTCTGTGGAACCCGGGGAAAATAAAATATATAGAGGAGAGGTTAGTAAAGTTAAGACCTTCGGAGTTTTTGTAAAGCTAGAAAACGGCTTTAATGGACTTATTGAAAGGGAAGAACTGTCTAAACCGATTAACGAATATTTCCCGGGACAAGAGGTATCTTGCTCGGTTTTGAGTGTTGATGCGTCGACTCTCAAAATAAAACTGAGAGAGGCCAAAATTGGAAAATCTAATAGCAAATAACTTTTTCAGCTCCTGTCTGATTGGGATGGAATTTGAATTCTATTCCAATTTTACTAAAAAAGAAATTGCCAAACAGCTTTCTCCGGAGATTGGAAAAAAAATACACGTATTCAAAAAATATCACTCTAAATTTGTTCCAACCAGAGAACAGTTTAAATTAGAGCCAGATTATTCGGGAGGATCCAAGATGACTGAACTCATCACGGGTCCTCTTCCTTATTTTGAGGCAATCCCGATTTTAATCAGAATTCTCAAATGGATCGATGAAAATGGGTACACAGACAAAAAATGCGCTTTTCAGTTTGGCGTTAGCTTCGATAAGAACATTTATCCTAGTCTTCCTAGTATAGAATCCCTCAATCTTCTTAAATTTGTTCTCGGATTTGATGAGGATTATATTTGGGAAAGATTTCCTGACAGAAGGGGATCTTTATATGCAAAATCTATCAAAAAAATAACCCCGGCTAATAAGTTTTTATCTCCAGGAAAGCTTTCATACATCGACAAGAATCAATATAAAGTCCCCGTAGAAAAGAATAACGGGATCAATTTTACCAAGCTTAAAGATGGATATTTTGAGGTTAGATATCTTGGTGGAAGTGACTATCAGAGAAAATATGTACAGATTAAAGAAGTAATCGATCACATAGTTAGATACACACACCAGGTTCTATTATTTAATGAGGAGTTCACGCCAACAGAGGCATCCAAATTAGAGAAAAATCTAAATGATATCTATAAAGAATCATCATCATTCATTGAGCCTGAATTATTCTTTAAAAACTTCCCAGAACTAACTGTCCTAGTAGATCTTAAATCTAATGAACAGGTCGTGAGATCATATTTTAACCAAATCAGAGAGGTTCTTTATGATGTCATTGTGGAAAATGGAATAACCAGAGGATATTTGAATTATGACACGCAGCTTACTAAATTTCAATTGAAGGACGCTGAGAGCAATCGGGTGTATCTTCTAAGAGATATGGATCTTATAGAATGCAAGCTCTCGGGTAACATCTATAACTGCAGACTATTTGGATGCCATATCGATGGTGGAAATCTCGATAATTGTGATCTTTTAACCAATAATGAGATAAAGAAAAGCAAAATATCAAAGAGCGAAATCCATCCAACCAACGAAATCATCGATTCATATATCGATAATGGTGAAAAGGAGATTAATTGCACAGTTAAAGGTGGCATAATTAGATCCGGATTTATTGGAAATATGGCATTCATTTCAGAGGAAACCGAGATAGTAGAAGAAAAACCAGACGGCAAGAAAAAAAGTGGGATTCAAATAAATCCAGAATTTAAGGATCGAAATTATCCGGATGCTAAAAAGCCAGTTTCTGTAATGTTTAGAAATCTAAACTCGAAGCCGACTGGAATACCCGACACGATAGGACCAATAAATAATCTCAGAAAATGACAGAGGCACAACTCATTCAAGAAGTAAAAGACGAGCTTTCACATTCATGTGCTTTGCCGTATAATCTAAATGATCAGGAAATAAAAAGGATCATCAAAAGGGCTCGAGCCTTTATGTATGATAATTACCAATATGCAGTCGAGGAGAAGATATTTATTCTTGGGAGGGAACTTTTTACTTCGCCCTCCTTTGCCGCAACCAGGCAGATTCAGCTCCCTGAATGTGTGAGATCAGTTTATGACGTAAGAGAGGTTCAAGCAAGTGGATTGATCGGAACCCCAGACAGGGATTTTGGTGACTCTAAATTGCTCGGATCTGAACTTATGTTATCACCATTCGTTGGAGATAACCTTGTTTATAGAACAGTTTTATACTCATTCTTCGATCTTGCAAAAGCTTATCTTTTAGAGACCTTTGCATTCAATTATAACAAAAACACAAAGAGATTAACCATTCTCGGTAGGGATCCAGCGAGATCTTCTGCAGGAACTGGGAGCCAAGGTTTTCAATTGGTTGGTAAGGATGTTGGAGTTAGAGCTTATATAGATATACCAGAAGAATCTCTATACGATGATGAACTATTTGTGAGGTATGTTCTCGCAGAGTCTAAGATTAATATCGGAAGACTCTTGGGGATGTTTGAGTATAATCTTCCTGGTGGGGTTAGAATCAACTATAATAATATTCAGTCCCTGGGACAAAGCGAGAAAACGGAAATCCTACAACAGATAAAAGACGAGAACTCGTGTTCTTATTTTTTGCAGTGGAATTGAAAAATATACACTACTGTGATATATACAACAAAAACGGATTATGTGTATATTAGAAAAAATTGAATCATGGAGGTTCAAGACCGGCAAAGCATTTGGAACTATACTAAGGGATCTTCCTAAGAATTCGGATGATATCAATCAGCTAAAAATCCTGACCGCTTTTTTGAATTCTTTTTATGATCCAGAAAAGATATCAATTCAGCAAAGATTTTATCACGTCTGGTTCAATTTTTATGAAATAGAAAAATGTCCATATTGTGCATCCCCGAGGATGTTCGTAAAAAAACCAAAATTTTCGATAGACAGATATGGGGAAAAACCAACGAATTCTGTCAACTATTATGGTACCTGCATGTCAGAATCATGCAACAAGAAATATAATTTAGAGAGGACCCGTGCTAAAATGCTGGAAAAACACGGCACAACAAATCCTATGGAAGTTCCTGGTGCACTTCAAAAAATGAAGGAACATAACAGGAAAAAATATGGTGTTGATTTCTATACAGAAACAGACGAATTCAAAACCAAAACGAGAGAGGCCTTTGATAAAAAATACGGCGGACATCCAACCAAGCTGAAACCCACGCAAGACAAAAAGAAGAAAACCAATCTGGAAAGGTATGGTTTTGAACATTCTCTTAATAATTCAATAGTCAAAGAAAAATCTAGAGCGACTAACAATCTTAAATATGGTGGAAATTCCAGCATGTGTTCGGAAGAGATAAAATCTAAATCTAGAGAAACTAATCGAAGAAAACATGGGACGGATTGGTACGTTCAAAGTGAGGATTTTAAGACTAAATTCAGAGAAACGATGTTAGCCAAATATGGTGTAGAGCAAGTGATGCACTATACACCATCTTTTGAAAAATCCTTAAATACCTCCTACAAGAAAAAAATATTTATTTTCCCTTCTGGAAGAATGGAGATGATTCAGGGATATGAGGGATTTGCTTTAAATGATCTCTTGAATAAAGGCTACAAAGAAGAGGATATAATAGTATCCAATAAAGCCATAGAAGAATATACCGGTAAGATATGGTACATCGATTCAGAGAAAAAGGAAAGGAAATATTACCCTGATATCTATATAATTTCGGAGAATAAAATAATAGAGGTTAAGAGTAAATATACATACGATAGCGCATATTCGATAAATATAAGAAAGAAAAAAGCTTCGGAATTATTAGGAATTTCCTTCGAATTCTGGGTCTATAATGAGAATGGTGAAAAAATAATAAAATAAATATGACTTACAAGAATTTTGATGTTGCGGGCGAAGTGATATCCGCAGTAGCCAAAGCTGGCGGTCACTCCGTTCAATTTGAATCTGGAAATTCCCTTGATATTATAAATGGAAGGGTGCATATATCAGGTGTCCCTGTAGCAGATGATGCTGCCAGACATCTGCTTGAAAATATGCAGATTAAAAAAGGATTCATCAAAAAGGTGGGTCCTAATATGGAAAATTGGGACGAGATTAAGGCCTCTCTTTGTGGTATGTTCGCTGATCAAGGACTTGCAATGTATGTGAGCGATGGAATAATTAAAAAAGTGAGAACCGTCACAGATTTTTATAATCCCGATGTTTATCAAGAAACTGGCAAGACCCTTGCAAATTCTGTGTCTCAAATAACAGATAGAAAGATAAACCTCAGTTCCTCTGTTTTTACTGACGGAAAACTCATCCTCCAGTTCACTAATGAAAATTCACACGATCTTCCGTATGGCGAAGTGTGGAAAACCGGGCATTCAGTTACAATAGATCCATTTGGTGTTTTATTAGAACCATATATGGAAAGAGTGGTTTGCAGCAATGGAATGGTCAAACAAGTTAAGACAAACAAATATTCTATATCTCACGGGAATTCCCCCAAAAAAGCATTCCAAATGAAATTGGGTACTACTGATTACACCATAATTGATGATATGAAGGTAGGAATAACTAGACTGAAGGAGCATAACGCAAGCGTCAGAGAATTCTTATCTTTCCGAAAAATTTTAGACCAGAATCCCTCTACCGAGATATCTAGAATTCTGTCTACCAATCCAAGGGGAGAACAAGGGGGATTTGCTATTACTGGTATAGTTAAGGCTTATGGCGAGGACTTTGCAGAAAAATCCGATAGATGGCTTTCCACCGCAGATTCGGGAATAAACGCATTTGATTTAATAAACTCTGCAACATATATTACCAGCAGACCAGCTGAATTTAATACTTCTTCGGATGTCGTTCTCAAAATACAGAGACTTGCTGCAAAAACACTTCTGGAAGATCTTGATCTTGAACACGTAGCTCCAAGATTAAAATGATCCGCGACCAGCCCCTATAAAATAGCTCGTTCAAAAGAATCAAATATATAAGAGAGCTATGGCTAGAATGGTAGAAATATATCCGAGAAACCCCGATGATCCCAATTACACTGAGGGATATCTTGAGACCAATAATGAGGTAGAGATTCTAATTGGTATGATCAAAAATATGATGCTAACAAGACCAGGACAGGTTTTGGGTGATCCTTATTTTGGTATAGATCTGGAATCTTTGATCTTTGATTTTGAAGTAGATCAGACAACCTTGGAACAAGCTATAGCGATGCAGCTAATGACATATGTGCCACTATCGAGATCCACATTCCAGGTCGAATTTAAGGTTGGATTTTTTAAGGGGGATTTTAGGGACGCATGCGTTATTGATTTTGCAATCAAAGGAAACCCAATACTGGGAATAAAAATAATTTAAGAATGAACTTTTTATCTAAAAATAAAGCGAAAATATCGGATCTTCTTTCTGAAACACTGACTTTGGTTCAGAATAGATATTCTCAGTCTGCCCAATTATTTACTGTTGCTTCAGTCTGGGGCCAAATAATATTCGTTCTCGAAAACCTCGTTCAGTTGGTTCTTTTCTTCATCGAAGATTCCATATCTGAATTGAATATAAACCAGGCAACCAGAGAAGCTTCGGTTTATGGTCTGGCCGCTTTGGCTGGACACACTGCAACAAGAGCAATCTCTGCAAAAGGCGAAATAGAAATAAGATGGAATGGCAAAAACCTTGATGATGTTAGAGGAGGAGCAGTTTTATTACCAAATTATGCTGAACTCAAGTGCTTAAATAATGGTGCTTCTTATATAGTTAAGTTAAATTCAGACTATGTAAGGATCAACTTGAATCAGAACTCAGTGGTTACAGCATCAATAATCGAGGGAGCTAGAAAAACACAACAATTTACAGGAACAGGAAGATTCCTGCAAAGTTATAATATTTCATCCAGAGGAACATCAAATATAGAAAATTTTGAGGTTGAGGTTCTTGTCAATGGGAGAGAATGGAAGAGATATGATTCACTATATGATATGCCTCGTAATTCCGCTGGATTCATTGTTAAAAACTCTTTGATTTCAGGGATCGATATTTTCTTTGGTAATTTTAATTTTGGTGCAGCCCCGCTTCTTGGATCCACTATAGAAGTAAATTATATAGAATCCATCGGGTCTAACGGAAATGTTAATGTCAGCGATGCCTTTTTGGCGCTTATGGAATTTACTTCAGATGGTACTGATTTATTTGGTAATTCTGTGACCTTAAAAGATGTTTTGTCGATCCAGTGTACTATAGCTCCTCAGTTGGGTGCTAGTCAGGAACCTATTGATTTGACCAGGATTCTAGCCCCGAAAACTTCTAGGAGCTTTGTCTTGGCTAACCCTGATAATTACATCACATTCTTTGAGAAATTTAGGACTTTTTCCGTGATAGAAGCTTTTACCACGTTCAATGATAACTACTTGGATGATGATAATATCATCTACCTCATATTAGTCCCTGATATTAATCAAAAGCTGAAGTCAAATGAAACATACTTTGATATTGCTCTTAGCGAATTTAAGCTTACAAATTCTCAGAGAAGCAGCATATTAAATCTTTTGGATGAAAGCGGACAAATGGTTGTGACCACGGAAGTTAAGATCCTAGACCCTATAATTAGCAGATACGTTGTCAATATAGTGCTGACTATATTCGAGGGATATGATACAGAAACTGTTAAATCTGAAATAACATCATTACTAAGTGACTATTTTCTTTCTATCCGAAGAAGGGATAAAATACCTAGATCCGATCTCATTGCAATTATTGAAAATGTTGCGGGTGTAGACTCTGTCTCCTTGTATTTTGTTGGTGAAAATAATGAAAAAACTAAAAAGGAAAATCAAGAATCTGATGAGATTGGATTTGATGAGTTTGGTGATATTATTATGGAGAAGAATGAAATAGTAGTAATATCAGGTGGATGGGAGGATAGAAATTCAATCTATTATGATCTAGGAGCTGATATGAATAAGCTTTCATCCATAAATATAGATATCAGGAGAATGGTTCCTCAGACATATAACACACAGGTCAATCAGATCAATAAGAATGCCCTAAAAAATAAGTAATTATGGCGGTAAAGAATAGGATATACGATTTCATACACTCTCAGAACGACGTAAGACTCAATAAGGGATTCGACTACGAGGGAAAAATATTTGAGAGAACAATGTCCCCCCAAATTCTTAATGGAGATAAAAATAGATCTGATATTCTAGCGAGTATTGAAGCTGTGGTTTATCAACTTTTTGAAACCACTAAGTATATCAAGAACTATATAAATTATACCGTTCCTAAAAATAACAAGTACGTTAGATAATGTCATATAAGAATCTTTTATTCTTCAATAAAAAAGGGGATCAATATAATCTCTCATGGAATGGAAGCCATTGGGAGGGATCTGTCCTTTTTCCTAAGGTTTCCGAGGAATTGTTTGAGATTGAACACATTTTCATTCTCGAAAAATTCTATAATCCCTCCATGAATACCGTTTATGGGTTTCCCCATAATACACCTTCAGTTCCTAGCACGAGTAATTGGAGAGTTAGATGGGAATCCGATTATGATGGAAAGATTGATGTGACAGATACCATATTCACATACGATCTTTCAATAGATCCAAATCTGGATGCACCTGTACTTAATAATGTTGACACAATAAATATTTATCCAGACGAGGATCTTAGCGAGACCTTTTCTTCTCCGGATGGAATAAGAATTACTGGTTATATAAATTCTACTGCAGCTCAAGTTAACGTTGCTCTTAGATCATCCACTGAAGGAATTTATGACAGGAGATTGATATTAGAAGATGTAAGCGATCCGTCTGATATCAAAAAGATCCTGGTTATGGATTTTCATGGCGAGGTAGAGGGGGAGGATGATAGATTTTCGGTTTTACTGGGAAACTTTGGTAGAAAATTTACCGCGGAGGATTCCAAACTATTGAGAGAAACCGATCCTAAAGAAGGATATCCTGACTGGCTAAAAGTCAATGAAAAAAGAAAGGAACTTTTACTGGAAGGAGATAAAATATACTCATATCTGGGTTCGTATAAATCCCTTATAAATGCTATTAGATTCTTTGGATATTATGACCTGAGAATCAAAGAATATTGGCTAAATCTAAAAGCGGATGCTGATGAGACCTTAACCCCTCTTCAGCAAAATCAAAATTTCATTGACAAATATAGCAATCAGAAATCCGTCCAGACTATAGAAAATGTGCTTGCCGATGAAAATCATAAGAAGTACAAACAAATCGAGATATACGGAAAAAGAAAGGACGGAACCTATGGAATAAAAGAGAAATACGAGGAGATATTTCCGAGTGTATCTTATAAGAAGACATCTCTTTTTGGTCTTTTCTATGATATTAATAGAGAAAAGGAAGATGGCAGCGAGGATCGGTATGGATATCCAGTAGTGGAAGATGCCTTTATGTTTTCTCCCGAGGAGGTTCTTTTGAAATTGTTTGGTCTCAAGGAGAGATTGAAAAGAGACTATCTTCCCCTTAATGCCCGAATTATAGATATTACTGGAGAGGGAGTATATTTTGGGATCTATAAGACTAGAGCTTGGAGCGATCAGCTTCAAATAAACGACGTCAAACTTGGGATAGAGGTTAAATTCGATATCCAACCAAAGAACGGGTACATCGAGGATCTTAGACCTTTTTATCTGAGAAACAACCCCAATATTTTCCAGTACCCTGTTGTTGACGGGTTACCCGAAACCCCTGAACTTAGTCATTATGGAAATATCATCGAACCTTATTCTAGTTTTCAAGAATATCAATATCCTTCTATAACGTCGCTTAGTGATGCCATTAAAAAATTCTATGCCGATATTGAATATGGTAAAATGCCTAAGTTTTTAGGTGATGGTGATTATGATCCACCCGGATATAAATTATTCAAAAATGGTAATGATTATGTTTTTCCAGCAGGATGTCCTATAGTTTTAACTAATACGACTTTTGATCTTTCATGGAATGATATGGGCGGAGATTGGGACGGATTAAATCCTGTTTATCCAGCAACCTCATTAAACGTTGCGAGCTACACGTCGACAGTATCTCCAAACCCTGGATATCCCCTATCGATACAAAGTTCAAGCACGACCGTAACTATTCCTACTGTTACGCCATCAATGCAGACTTTTTATATTCCAACCGGTCAAAACTATTTTTCTACCGTTGGTTCTGAAGTCCTATTCATTAGGATACAAAACCAAAGTGGAACCGAATTTATGCTGGGATATGTTATTTCTGGGGGATATAACACTCTGACCGGACAGTTGGACATAAATATTATTTACACATCAGGAAGCGGCACATTTTCAACATGGAAAGTTATTCCTGTGAATGTTTTTGATAATGTGTATATCTTTAATTGGTATCAAAATTTCGCTAACCCCGGAGGATCCTATTCATGGGACAGAATCAAATATCTCGATTTCTATGAAATTGAATGGACCATTTCAAAGTCTGATGATAGACCTTATTATTTTTCATACAGAGGAAAAATCGATGAACTTGAAGTCGTCCCACATTTTTTACCATACACTGGGACTTATGACATACAATGTAGAGTTTGGGATACCTTAAACTCGATTTCTCTCGGAATTCAAAAATCTGCTATCGAAATAAAATCGAGGGATATAGAGCTGAATACGATAACGAGATACAGAGAGTCCGAAAAATATGATTGGGATAATACTGTTCTCACCTGGTCAGACTATGAATCTCAATGGATCTGGCCTGTGGAGCACAAGGAAAAAACCCAGGATCTTTCCACATTTATTAATAATTTCCCTGAATATTCAAATAATTTTAATGATGGTCAGAACTGTGAGATCCTCACCAAAAAACCAGAAGTAAAGGCTAATGCCTCCTTCGATTTTACTGCTATCACATATTCTATAGTTCAGATATCTAGTCCAAGTCCAGGAACGCTTGCTCAAGTGCAGACTACAACCCCACACGGATATTCGGCTAATCAGAATGTCTGGATCTATGATTCTCTTGGTAATCCATACGGACTTTTCCCTATAACTTCGATAGTTAACCCAACGACCTTTGAGATTCCACAGATCTTATCATCTGTCATCTCGGGAGGAACCGTTATAGGAGACGGGAACATTACTATTCAGGCTGATGGAGTTGAGATAGTCAATGTTAATTTTAATGGATCATTAACTTCAGTATCTGCTCTCATTTATCAGACTATCAATGGATTAGTAACATATCCCGACTATACTGTTTATTCCTTGATCCCATCCACTACTAATATCGGGATGAACACCCTTGTTATTAATGCTCCAGACGATACTGGATCAACATGGAATGGAAAATTACTGAACATAACAACCAGTGGATGTATGTTCTCTTATTCCTCATCCGTACCTTTTTCTGGCGGATCAAATGAAAAAGAAGAATATGTTGCTTATGATTTTACAACGGCTCCTTCAACGCCTAATGCAGCCCTTTGGGGAACTAAAAAAATAGCTTGGAATGCTTTCGAAGACTTTGAGTTCGATAAGGCTTATTCCCAGACCTGGGACATGTATGACTACCATAATGACTGGTTAGGAGGGTTTAATTTATATTCTCTCCAATACGGAGATAAAATAAAAGTTGGAAATGACACGGAAGGCATAATATTAGGAGAAAAAGATTCTCCCCCAAATTCTTATCTTGATCTTAAGGAGGCTGCAGATCAGCTCAACGCATCGACGGATCCTGGAATTTCTAAATTTGAATATGTTGTTCGCAACTATTCAGAGCTTCCTTTTAATTTTGGGATTTCGGGTAATTCAATTTCTCCTGATTTGTCAACAACTCCAGGACCTAGAAATGTCGGATATTCGCATTTTACTGTTCCATTTGCAACTACTTCCCCTTCTTTAGGAAATCCAGTTTCCCTTGCTTGGGATCTTAATGGAGATGTGTGGATTTCTGGAAGTGATCTTGTAAGTTTTGATGGATTAAACATGAATCCATATAATTCTACTAATAGTCCTCTACCCTCCAGCGGACTGACTACTTCTTTTATTGAGATCACCGAAAATGGTGGAAGATTCATTGGTATTAAAGGAACCGGTACTCCATTGGTATATTGGAATGAAAGGGACTCAAGTCTGAATAATGTCTATACAATTTCAGATTTTGTGGACAACCAGGGAAACCCTGTTCTTACCTCTTCCATTGTTGATTTTAATTTAATGGAGGAGAATCCTTCCACCAACGATCTGTTTATTGCTTGTACCGAATACGGATCTCCTGGTCAGAATGGTTTATTGTTCTACTGTGCTTCTGAAAATAGCTGGAGATTTTATACTACTCTAAACTCGGATCTTCCGTCAGGGAATATTAGAGATCTGAGAATTCGATACTATAGGGACAATGAATGGTATCTATGGATTGCGACAGATAATGGTGTGGCTAGATTCGATGGAATAGATTTCAGAATCTATAATACCGGGAATTCTGGCCTCCCAGATAATGATGTTTATTCGATAGAACTGGATAAATTGGGGCACATCTGGTTTGGAACAATGAATAACCTGGTTTATTATGATTATAACAGATGGTCCGTATGGAACAATGGAACAAATCCAGACTTATTTCCAGGTGCGATTATTGACATAGTTGAAACCAATAATGCGAATATCTGGTTTATTCTTGATGAAGGATCTCCAAGCAATAGAATGCTATACTATTTTAATGGCTACAATTTTATCAAATATGAGTATAAAGCTGATGGCATCACTCCTTTGAATCCTATTAAATTAATGGCTGCCCCTTGGAAAACCATTAAAAATGGATTTACTGTTTTTCCGATGAACATCATCTATCTCAGCGACACTGAACTTAATTTTGTCGATTATATAGTTCCACATATTCACGCACTCCCTAAATTCCCAGGAGCTGATGGGTACCAATTCATCTATCACGAGCCGAAGGGAATACTCCCATCTTTAACAAATAGTTCGACTTTGGGAGATGGATATGGAAATCTGAGCTTTAATTGGTCACCTGGTCCTTTATACGATAACATAACATTGAATTCTGATGGAATTAGACCAGATCTTCCTAATGTGGACAGATATTCATGGAGCAAACCTATTTGGCAAAGATATAGTGTGAATAATTTAAAGAATAGATTTCCATCATTGAATCTAGATCACACTTTTTTATATGCCCCACTGAGAGACATTATCAATGGAAAAGCAACCAATGAATACTATTGGAAGAATTTACCTGTTGAAAGAATATCATCCAAAAAGAAGAACCTTTTAATCAGCGATGTGGAATGGATCATATCTATGGGAGATATTAGCAACGACTACCTATTCTCTAGCATAGTCGACCGCGAGGGAGACGTGATAGTAACAGGGGGATACACAGGAACCGTTTTTGCCGGCGAAGTTAATAATATAGCGACTCAGAATGTTTATCTCACTTCTGGAAACTCTGGAGTTAACCAGTCTGGAATCGTTTTAAAGTATAATTCCTCTGGAGTTTTGCAATGGGCTAGATCAATAGATAATATCTCACAAAATGTGTCCATATTTAGCGTTAAAACCGATTTATTCGGTAACATATATGTAACTGGATTCTATACCGATACGATCAGTTTAAACAACGAATACGTGTTTATTAACAAGTATTCTACTGATGGTAACCTACTCTCTTCTGGAATAGTAAGCACCATTGGTACTGGACAGATCCAATCATTCGATATTGAACTTGATAAATTTGGAAATATCTATATTTCAGGAAGATTTTCAGGAACCATCACATTGGGATCTCAAACCTTCACCACATCAAGTGTTTCGGTGTTTGTTTCTAAAATCGATGAAATCCTCAATTTTGTTTGGGCTGATACATTCGATACCAGCTTTGCAGGGACAGATGACATGGTGATTATGCAGGACATCTTCATCTATCTAACTGGATCATATACTGGATCCATAGATTTCGATGGCAATGTTCTAACTTCATCTGGGTCTGATGTATACTTCTCCAAGCTAGACGCAGGAACAGGAGCAGTTCTATGGAGCAAGAATTTTGGAGCATCCACTGCGGGTGATTCTAAGATTGTAATGGATCCTAAAGGCCATTTGATTTTAACCGGAACGTACTCCGGGACTATTGCTTCAGATGGAAATTCAATAAGCTCACCAACATCTTCTCTGTATCTAATGAAGTTTACACCAACGGGTAAATCTATCTGGATGAAGACGACTAGTGGGTCTCTGACATATGGATATGCAGCAATTAGTGACTCTGAAGAGTATATTTACGTCACTGGGGTTTACACTGGTCCAACAACCTTCTCACCCTCTACTGCAAACTCATTTGGAAATGATGACATATTTATAGGTAAGTGGGACAAGGATGGGGTTTTAATAGACCTGGTAACCATGGGAGGAATCAGCATGGATAGCGGAAATGCTCTTTCACTTGATAAAAATGAGAACCTGTACCTCTCTGGATATTTCACGGGATCTAATACTCAATTTAGTCCTTTCGTAGCTTCCTCTCCACAGCCAGGGGGAACTGAAGGATTTTTATTAAAAATTCCAAAGAAGAGGTACTATACCGGGCTTGCTATTGGAAACGTTTCATCCTGGCTGGGATCTCACTCCTGGTCTTGGAAGGAATCAAAAGTTTTCAAGAATGAATTTGAGATTCCTATTGCTTCGACAATCTTCATTAATCCTATAGACTCTTTGATCCCCGGTAAAAAGAACCACGTCTGGACGCTAATAGACACCGGTACGGGCGATATTTTACTAAAGGTAAGGAAAACACCTTATTTCATTTATACGTTCATTAAAGAGGGGTTTTATGACGTTTCTTGTGAACTCGAGGATGCCAATGGAAACCCAGTTTCAATTGTACATAGCGGAAAGATCAGAGTGATCGATCATAAAAGCCCAGACGCGGAAGATCTTATTCCAGCAACTGTGAATAGCTTTGATTACGGATATAGATCAATCTATGGTAATCAAATGGAAAACCAAGATGCTTTTGAAGCCCCCGTTGAGATTATGATTTAGGAATTGTACTCCTTATAGACTTCTAGAATAGATGGTACTACTTCGTGTCTATGATTCTTTTTCAGCGTAAATACCTTTACCCCAGAAACTCTTGCAGATAGGGTATTGAGAAAATCAAAACCAGATTCTTTTCTGTTTTTAAGATCTATCTGGGAAGAATCCCCGCACACCGCCATTTTTGAACCGATACCAAGTCTGCCCAGCACCATTTCCATCTGGCTCATAGTAACGTTTTGAGCCTCGTCTACGATAACGAAAGAATTAACGAGCGTCCTACCCCTCATGAAGGGAAACGGAAGGATTTCTATTATTTCATCCTCCACCATCTTATCAATACTATTCTTATCATAGAGCATATAAAGATTAGCATAAATTGGGGCTAACCATGGATCAAGTTTCTCCTTCATTGTTCCGGGTAGAAAACCTATGTCTTCCTTAGCAACCGTTGGTCTGGTAATGACTATCTTTTCTATTTCCCTAGTGAATAGAAGATCCAGTGCTACCTGAACGGCTAGTAAGGTTTTTCCAGATCCAGCTGCACCTCTTAATGCTGTGACTGAATTTGCTAGGATTAATGATTTGGCTTCTTTTTGCTCCTCATTTAGTGAGATTTTAAACCTGATTGGATTCTTAGGTTTTCTTTTTTGAGTGTTGCTTTGTTTATCCATGTTTTCTGCTTCTGTGTTGGAACATTTATCAGAACTTGATCTTTAAGTTATATATCAAACCACCTGATGTTAATTATTGGGTTTGTGCCCTTTTGATATATATAACTAAAAAAAACTTCTCAAATGGCTATTACAATAACCGAAATCATTGGAACTGATTCCATCTCGGGATCAAGGCTTACGATTAACTCCAACTTCCTATTGTTGGAAAACGCATATAATAATCTAGAAGACTCGTTTAATATTAACGTCTTAACAGGATCTCTTGATGTTTCAGATGCTTCTAGTGGACAAATCAAAGCTAAAAGCTTTATTGGAAATAGCTTAGTTATGCCTTCTTCTGGAACTCCAACCGTACAAATATACGGAACTGGGGCTTCAGCCGGAAACATTACTGCAGCCGGAACAGTTGCAGGGGGAACAGGAGCTTTTTCCATATTCCTTTCAACCAATGGAATGTCCGCTTCAGGACCAGCAACCTTTGGAGCGACTGCTACATTTTCTTCAGTCGCAGTAAACGACGGTCAATTTGTAAACGGAGTTAGTGGAACATATATTGAAAGAAACAGAAGAGCTTCCGTAGGATCAGCAACTCCTTTTCCTTCTCCACCTTCAAGCGGGGTAACCGGAACTTATTCAAACCCCTATATACTAACACTGACCGAGAAAGTTATCTATGCTCAGTGCGATTATGCTAACGGCGGATATACTGGATTCTTCATGTATGCCTCGACCGGATCTGGAGCAACGGCTTCAGCAATTCCCGCTGGATATACAGTTACTATTATTAACACTGGAACTGGAACCGGATATATTCCGACAGGAGTAACTGGTTCATCTCCTAATTACTACACTGGATTTTCAACTGGTGATGGTCAATATTCGGGAGCTCCTGGAATAACTTTGACTGGAACCCCATATAAAAACAGTGTTACCCTTATGTGGGAGCCAAGAATAGGACAGGGTGCAGTGACGCAACAAGGTTCTTGGGTGGTTGTATCTGACGCAGGTTCTGTGTCATATTAGCTAATTATCAATAATTTAAAATAAAAATCATAAAAAAATAATTTTTTAATATATATAATAAAAAGGAAAAATATAATTTTATGTGGATAAAATCTAAAGAATTTAAAAAGATACTTGGTTTATCAAATCAAGCATTATATGAAAGACGTAAGAAAGGTCAATTAAAATTTAAAAAAGTTAATGGAATCTTTTTCTATTGGTTAGAAGAAAATATTGAAACTGATACAAATCGTTATAATGTAATTCATTGTAGAGTTTCAAACAATAAACAAAAGGATGATTTGGATAAACAGGAACAAATCTTAAAGGAATATGCTATATCAAACGGATATAAAGTTGATTATATCTTTAAAGATACTGCTTCCGGTATGAATGAATCAAGAAAAGATTTAAACGAGTTAATTAAATTGGTTGTTGAAAACAAAGTAAATAAAGTATTTATTTCGTATAAAGATAGATTAACAAGATTTGGATATAATTATTTTGAATATATATTTAAAATGTTTGGAACCGAAATTGAAGTTGTTAATTTGACCAAGGAGGAAGATTTCCAAACAGAATTAACACAAGATTTAATTTCAATTATACATCATTTTTCAATGAAAATGTATTCAAATAGAAAGAACAAGAATCTTTGGAAGAGGGAACTATTTATCAATAATTTAACCAAAAGATTAAATATTTTAGGAATTAACATATTCAAAGTTAACCCAGCTTATTCTAGTTTCATTGGAAATTTACGGCATGATTATACGGATGCAGTAAATGCTAGTATAGAAATAGCAAGAAGGGGATTTGAATATAGAATAAAGAAAAACAAGACAGGATTTTATCCAAATTTGTTGGTAAAACACCAATGGAAGGAAACGGCTACCAAATATACAGATTGGAAGAAATTCTTTATTGAAATAAAAAACTTGAAATTGAAATATCGAGTTTCATTAGATGAATGTTTACATAAATTTAATGTTTTTCAGCAAAATTCAAGCAGCAAAAGTATGGTTTTAAATTATACTTTTTATGCCTAATTATTTAATTTATTGAATTTTGTATTTTAATTAAAAAATTGGGCAATAAATGGCAAAAACCCCTTTCATAAGACCTTTACAGACGCAGGGAGGAACTTTCTATACTTTCAGCTCTGCGGCAGAGGATCTTTCCTTGACCTTTAATAACTCTCTCAGAAAGTTTAAATTTTCTAAGTTTGTTCTTCTGAAAATTCCGGATTTTGCTACACCTATCTATGGCGAAAATTCAATCCAATTTGATTCAATAGATACGACATTTTTGGATGCCGCATCAGGAACATATAATCTTTCCAATCCAAGCAATACCACACCAAGTTTAGAAATATCTTTTCAGAACTACTGCTTGAATTTTGAATCTACCGTTTTAAGTGATCCTAATTATGATCCAAACCTAAAGAAGACGGTTTCAGAAAGAGTTTTTTGGAAGTGGCTAAAAGAAATTGGTGCTGTTCGTTTCAGAGATGCAAATGCAAACGAAGTAGTAGCATCATTGGATCAGGTCAATACATCAATAATAGATGGATTTCCTTATTCGGAAAAAAGATGGACTGAAGAGAACGATTATTTAACTGGGAATGGATCACAGATCCCAAGATACGAAAGGGTCGTAAAGTATATCGGTGAATGTGATATTGTCAACTCTGTACAGAATAACGTCAACTCATATTCAGAGGTTTATATTCACGTACCCACTAATGATGGAGCTACCCCATACCCTTTATTCAAAACATCTGCGGATATAAATTATTATCCAGGTAAAACTTGGAAGCACAGTCCCGCAGATCCTCTGGACACTGAGTATCTTCAGGGAAGGAGCAATACTATCGGACTCTACGGTCCAAATGGTCTTCCAACATTGGCCATTTTCGACCAAGATGTTTTGGGTGAACCTGGTGTATCCGGAACTGATGCTGGAGGAAATCCAATAACAACCAACTGGTATCAGCCTAGGGATGAAGCAAATTCATATTTTTCAGAAAACACATTCTTTGATGGGTCTACCGATAACCTAACAAAATATCTCAATGTTTCTGGACCTTCAGGTCCATCCGTTTCTTATAAAAGATCTAGACTTGATGGGGTTGAATTAGATTTCGATGCCACTTCATATAAACAGATTCAAAACTACGTGGGAATATCCACAATAGAAGAATGGAACGGAACCCCAATAACAAAAGCTTTTGAGTTTAATACCGTACTCATTTATTATGATGTTTACGATCCAAATAACATTCAGGATTCAGCAACGAATCTTTATGGAGTTTTGTTTTTAGGTCCTGCCGAATCCATTTCAATAAATGCTGCGAGAATCCAGTCATTTAAAAAATACAAACCAGATCCGATTACCAAATTGAATGGTAATTCGTATGGACTCAAGCTCAACATCAAGTTTGATACTGATATAGAAAGTACAGGTGTAGAGCAGGCGATAAATGACTATTCATCATTCTCTCTTTCCATGTTCATGGATTCAGCTACTGTTTTACAAGAAGCGGCAAGAACACTGAATGATCAGACCCTGGAGATTATTAAAATGAAAGAGCGAATGAATGCTCTGGAGGATTTAATTATCAATCAGGATGATAATACAGAAATTAGGGCTAGATTGGAAACGGTTGAAAATGCTCTTCAGGTTAATCAGGCACTTTTCAATAACACCCAGGATATCATGATTCTGATTGAAAGAAATTCAGATGATATCCAAAGCATTCTTCAGAATGAAACCTCTATACAGATGAGTTACAATCTGGACTTACTGAAGAATGGATTGGGAACGAATATTGATAGATCCGTACCAAATAGATTGACGGTTGATTCCACTATTCAAGCTTATAATCTTGAATCTAATTCGATTTTTACTATCAATCCAGTTTCAGGAAACACATACCTACTTCAGCCATTCTCCAATTATATCAAGCACAAAAATAATGGACTTGCCATATCTGCGTCCGGTGACATTATCGTGAGAATTGATGACTCCATTAATAAATGGAAGAAGGGGCAAACCCTGAGGGTTTCTTTTGGAGATGAATTGGATCTTGGAAATTACACGTTGGTTTTTTTAACGAATTCAACAGGAGCTTATCCAATAGCAAATCCAATTGGCACTCCATATTCCACAATAATAACATCCTTTAATAACAACAATTTTACATCATCCGGATATAAACCGATTTTTGAAATCATTTGTATCGATGATGTGAATCTGACTTTCGAAGTTGATCAAATAAAATAAAATAGATGTCAAATACAAAGAATTCTATTTCGTCCTTAATTGCACAGTTTTTAAGACTGCAGAAGAATTCATTGGAGATTATCAATAAATTATCTGAGGTAACTACATCTCCTAATGATAATGTTGAGGTAGAATTTATCAATGATGATAACACGATAGAGTCGATACAAATCCCAAGCTTTGGGTTCTTTAAAAATGAAATTAAGAGACTAGATCAAAACATCATGGCTCTTTCTGGAATGGAGGATGCGACGGCTAATGTCAGAAAACCCGACGGTACTGTAGCCAAGATTTACACTGCTTCGCTACTCAAGGATCCTTCTGCTCCTACATCTTTACAAGTTCCCTCGACTTTTAAAACTAGAAACAATTGGTTCTTCGAAAGTTTTTTGAATCCGTTGCTTTATGTTTCTCTTAATGTTGAAAATCAAATTCCTGTTGAGTGTAAAAAAGTCGTCGTTAGAAGAGCAATAGCTGACACTCAAACAGATGCTAAAAAAAGCTATTTCGATACTAATCTAAAAGGAAGAAACGATCTCACTTATGATCAATACATTTCGACTCTTTCTGGCCAGGGAATAGGATATTTCATAGACGAGAGCATAGTGGATCTTCCACTTCAGATTATTAGATATAAGGGTAATTTTTCGGTTCTGAGAATTTTCGATGAAAAAACAACAGTGACTGTTGGAGGAAATACACAAACCACTACAACCAGAAAATATAAATTAGATACTCTTAGATATACTGATATTCTAGCTAATACAAACAACTCTAGAACATTGGTTGCTGGAGATTCGTTTATAACCCCGGATGGAACTAAGTTTGAGATTACCTCAGTTGATACATCAGAATCCACTGTAGTACTTAAAAGAGTTTTTGGATTTGGGGTAATACAGAATGGAGCCAATGCTCTTTCAATTTATAGCAGTACTCTTTCACCAAGAACTGTTGATGTGAATGTTGGCCATGACGAAAGACAAGCCATATTTATTAAGACCATAGAGGACAAATTTAATGTTGCTGGTAGTACATTTAGCCCTGGTATTTGCATTTGGACCAACGAATTAAGCATTAATACGTCTGAGGGAGTTAAGACCCTGGATGAATTTTATAAACTGGAAGTTGCCGACTTCGGACAGCAATTCTTGGCTTCCGCTAAGGAGAAATTGGTTCCGACAATTTATGGATTGGTTCCAAATACTCCATCTTTATTCACCAATAACTTCAAAGTCGTTCAGGTCAATAAGCAAGTAACCGACTCAAAAGTAGCGGACACATTCAAACAGAAAATACAGAGCAAAGTTTCTATTAAGAATGATATTGAGGCTCTGAATAAATCCATAGATCTGGCCAAAAAACAGCTAAATGACCTTGTAACAACTAATACAAGCGGAGCATCAAATGCTGAATTTCAAAAATTGACATCAAAGATAGATCAGCTTTCTAAAACTAAAGCTACTAAGACTAATCTTCTTTCTTCTACTATCACAGATCTGAATAATTTAGTACAGACAGCACCGGAAATTAGTGAAGCGCCAAAGTACAGAATTAGAGGTTTTTGGCCGATTCCAAACGTTGTGGAAGATCCTAAAACCGGAGCTCAGGAGGTTATACAGTTTAAGGTTAGATATAGGTACTTAAGTAAGGGTGGAAACACACAGGGTACAGAGGAGATTTCCTTTGTTGATAATAACGAAAATCAAAAGAAGGGTTCTTTTTCTAACTGGATTGAATTTAAAACCGATATTAGAAAAAAGATCTTTGACGAAGCGACAGGAAAATATATTTGGAAAATAGAAAATGTTGAGGATGCCGATACCCCGAATATTAATCAATTGGACATTCCTATAACAAAAGGAGAAAAGGTCGAGATTAAAGTTGCATCGATATCTGAAGCTGGGTGGCCACAAAATCCATTAGAATCCCCATTTTCTGATTCAGTGATTATAGATTTCCCAGATGATCTTTCTGTACAGATTGATAACGGTGCATTTCTGGCTCAGAATAGTGTTGATACAACACTTGTGCAAATGCAGCAGGATCTTGCAGCAAGAGGTCTAGATACTCATCTCTCAGAATCATTTACTTCTGGAGACAAATACTATTCTCACCCCACAAACTCGATTGCTTCTGGATTCTTTGATACCTCTGGGAATGCCATAGACCTATTTCAAAAACTTCTGCAGATAGATCAGGAACTTTCATCACTGAAGGCGCTTATAGCTAAGGCTAAAGGAACTCTCGGGGTTTATCTCAGACAGGGATCAGCTACTAACAAGATTAAAAATGGAAGTACAGTTTCTCTTTTTGCTGGATATTATGATGAGATCATCGATCTCACCAATCCAAGTAACAGAGGAAAAATTGCCACCGTTACCTATTATTTAGAAATCAGAAATGATGCTGCAACACCATTGGAGCTTGCTTCTTTGATTCCGGGTGGACAATCTTTGCCAGCACCTTCCACTCTTCCTGTTCCTAATAATGACTACGACACAAACAGGAAATATGGATTGACCCCAATTCAGTTGACTGGAACTACAACAGGAAAAATATCCGATATTCCTTCATCAACTGTTGATTATGTACAAAGACCACCATTTCAGAGTGTAAATGCTAATTCTCAATTTGTTTATACCAGATATAAGTCGGTTGGATTAAACGAGGATCTTTATTTTACGCCATCGAATACAAGCTCATGGACATTGGCTTCAGGAGAAGTAGGACCATATCCTATAGCATCTGATGGTCTACTTATACCATTTACTCCAACATCTGGATCTATTCCAGGAGCATCAGATCCTAGTATATGGAACGGTCTTTATACAGGAACAACTCCTAATGGCGGCGGAAGATTGAATGAATTTTGTGTTCATGTCAATCACCCAGAAATAGTTGGCAGTGGTACACCATTTGAGTTATTAATCAGACCTCTTCCAGTAGGAACTTCGCCTAATTATACGCTTAATGATTATCCGGCATTTAGACACGCTCTGGGATTCGAATTGGATGCTGGTTCAGCAATTTCTGCGGCTAACTCGGGAAACCAAGTTTCTAGCATACAGCAAGTACAGTATATTAAACCTGTACCCTTCGACGGAACCCTTTTCAATACATCAGATCCGAGTGATTATACTGATCGAATGTTTCCTGCTAAACTTGGATTTCTGGATAGCGACGAATTTTTAGTTGGAAAATACTCATGTGGATCCTATTTATATTTGGCCCCGAAAGATCATTCATCTATTCAAGTTGAGGGATCCACTTCATTGGCTAAAAGAACCTTAGAATTTGGTGAACAAAATGCCATAGTAATTCCAATAGTTTTCCAGTTTAGAGCCCAAGATAAGTTAGGATTTATAGGTGGATGGAGAAGCGCAGGTACTCTCAAAAATATAACATATTCCAAAAAGATAGGAATAGATATTCAAGTTAAAAATGAAGACCTATTCTCTTTTGACATTCTATCATCTGGAAGCTATACTAGAACATCGCTTGTTTCGCCTGCTTATGCACAATCGATAAATACAGTAAGCTAATATAGATTTCAGTGGTAAAGAAAATTTTTAAACAGAATTCATCATTCGGAGTTTTAAGGGCAAACCCCAAAATTTCCGGAAACGTCAAGATATCTACGGATTCTAAGGGAGATATTTGGCTCAATTCTATCGATTCAAACGAGGAAATGAGTAAATCACAGTATAAGGCCTTTAGGATTTCTCCTGATTCATTGTATAATCTAGATCTTTATAATTTCTTCAATAAGGGAGAAACTCCAACGGATTTCGTGTTTGGCATAAAGAATGAGATATCACCACAAAAAACTCAGGTTAGCGACCCTGATTTGTCATACGATTTTACGTATGCTACGGGGGTAGAACCGCTAATTTCTGATAAGTATGAGGAGGATTTTAGGTATCTAGCTCCGCTTTGGATGGATGGGGAAATTCCAGAATACTTTGTCATTTTCAGAGTTTCAGATCCTATTGATTACTCGTATTCAATCCCTGTATCTTTTCTAATACCAGGCCAAGTATACAAGGTTGTTCAGGATATAGACGTAGATATTAATGCACCTGGATATGTTCCGTATTCTATTACTAATGGAGCCAATACATATTCAGATGGAGATGTATTTACAGCGACATTCTCTACTACTTTTACCGTTAATGGTGGGATTGGAAATGTGATTCTCCTGGATCCTCTTTATAACCTTAGTAACGTTGAGAATCCTTCTAATCATTTCTTGGATAAGATACTTCCGAAAGCAACAATAGTTGCTACCTTTGATATGGGTGAAAATTCCAAATTGGGAAAATATCTTAGAAAGATTAAGAATTCCAGGGGCTATTCAGAATCCATGATCGATGTTAAGTTTGAGGAAAATCTATTAACGACATTCAATGGGGTCAATTACCAAAGAGGAATATTTGATAAAAAAGGAGAATATTTCTATGATTATGCGGCAAATCCAAAATCACAGATAGAATTCGAGGAGTATGTTACTAATGGATTTCAGAGAAATGGAATTCTAGGAACCAAACTCCTGAACCTTGAGTTCTTATTCGATGACGAACAATCCAATTTATTTAGCATCAATAGATATTTTGGCCTTTATGTGAATGCTGTCGATTTAGGAGGATTCAAGCTCGATGGTAATGCCTTATATAGGGATAACGGAAATTCGGGAAATACTCCAGTTCCGAATATGAATAACAGGGGATATTATCAAAGTGCTGAGGACTACTATCAATATAATGAAAATGGAGTTAGGTTGTTTTTTGATCAGGATGAAAAATCTGGATTCATACCGTCTTCCGATGATGTTAATATATTAGAGGATTCTAAGCTTTTCTATGTTCTTGATAAAAATGGTCAGTTCCATTCTTTGAAAAGAGACGTGGATTATTCTGTATCTTCTCCATCTCCCTTCCATAGTTCATATGGAATTACGGGGCTTGAAAATCAGTTAGTTCTTCAGGACACTAAGGTTAATCTTGCAGACTTCACTGGCGGGGATCCTAAAACAAGAAAGCAGTACACTGCAAGCCAAACCGATGAGAAGGGAAGAGCTCATTTTGTGATCAGATTTGAAGGCCAATTATCGAATATAAATCAAGATTGTTTTGTTTTCTATCATCCTTTAGGATCTCAAGGAATACCTGGTGAAAAATATGATATCTTTTTGGCATCTGATATGTCATCTATCGTGGATGAATGGGGTCCAGGAAGCTATTATTCACAGCCCGGAGCTTATTATTACCATCCATTTGGAACCGGAAATGATCTGGCTAGATCTATATCCGGACTCTTGAATTCCTTCAATTATAATTCATTCGAAGCCTTTGCTGATGGAAATGAGGTTGTTGTTAGAATAAAAGCAACGGGAGATAGACAGAATAGACTTTATGCTTTTGATTTCTATCAGAATTTTTCAACTTTAACTAGAATACCAGATTCCCGCAGAGGAATAGTATTCTTCAATGAAGACGATGTTGCTGATCTCAACTCCAAAAGAAATTTCATCGGAGGATCTAACTATCCAAAGATCCGGATTAAAATGAAGCTCGAAGATTCTAGAAAGATGATTCCAAATAAAACCTACATTGAAACGGATTTGGGAATTTCCAAGGTTTCGGGAGTTTATAGATTTGTGGATCAGTATATTCAAAAAGATGGAGATGTACTGGGTCTCAAGGATTTTAAAACTCATGCGACAGTTGAACTATCGGATTTCACACATAAAGTTGCTTTTGGTGAGGGATTGATTTCTGCATACGAAATATATGAAATCCAAGTCGGAACATTTTCTTTCCTTGGATTAAGAGAATCTGATGTTGATTTCTGGAGTAGTAACTATGGCTATACTCCAACTGAGGAATATTACAAATATTTGGATGCTCAGTCCGACGGAAAAACATCAGTTGTTCCGGGAGTTACATATTACGTTTCACCAGGAACCATTATATCCTATAATAGTACTACTATCACTGGTCCTGATTTCTTCGAGGGAATCGTTGGTGTTGAAGCTTACATTTTGATCACTCAATCAACAACTTCAGAAGTTGGAGTTATACCAACCAGGTTTACCAGAAACACGCCAAATCAGGTATCTATAATCTCTCCAGCAACATTTGATGGAAACATATACCCAGATCTTGATAAATTTCCGGGATTCTATGGAATTCAGGACTTCAAGTTTTATGATGATTCTCTTGGGATCACCCGAAAATTCGATCAGATGTTTTTTGGGAAGTTGAATACTGAATACGAGTACACCAAGGACAATTATCTTAAAGAATATGCTCTCAAGAGTAGAATAGAACCTTATATCACTAAGTGGGGATTTAACGGAGGTATAGATGCCAGGGGTAATGAATATAGACTGAATGCTAATCTTGCATTTAGTCCTTTAAACTTCTCACCAAGTTTTTTCAGAAGAATACAAGATCCTAAGTATTTTACTCATGAGTGGTACACCTTACAAACCCTTCCTGAATTGCTCCCAGAGGAAAACATACATAAGGATAAATCCTATGGATCATCACCCTTTTTATTAAATGATATAAAAAATGCAGATCCTAATGGCCCTGATTATTTCATAGATTATTTCATTCAGGAAGGCGAAGACTTTACTGCTTTTTATCCTAACTCTACTACCATACAAAATGTGAATTTAACTGAAAGATTTACTTTCATAAGATTCAATGAGGAGTCAGGATTTTGTGAAACACTCTTCAGAGGTGCTAGAATTAAGTTCAAAAGAAGATTGGAGAATTACACTGGGGAAGAGGGGGCTAAGTTTTTTGCCGATGATAAATTTTTTGAAGGGTATAAATTCTCTGCAGTTCTTAAAGTAATAGAGAATATAGATGATAAAATCCAATCCCCGGTTAAGCTTAGAATAGTCGAGAACCAAACATTTAAAACAATAACTTTTATAGCGGAGGTTTTAATTGATGAATTGAGAGCCGAGAATCTGTATTCGGGAAGTCCAGCCTCTATGGGTGCTTTGGATTATTTTCTTCTATATTCATTAACCGATAAATTGAAAAGGAGAGATGTTTCTTATTCCTCCCCATCATTTATTCAATTACCTGTAATAGGAGATGTCAAATTAAGCTGCGGGTTAAACATAAGTGCCTTCCCTACAAAGGGAGGCCAGGTTTCTAATGTTAATACTGGTACTCCTCTTGATAACGGTAAGATATACATAGTTGAAAATCCCGATTACGATGTGGACCTTAGAGAGGAGATTTTACTTGTTTATCCTAAAACTACTTTGTCCCCTACTGTTTCGTCGACCGGACCGGGATCTTTCTATGGAATCCCATCTTTTAGCGGGGCATACACCCTTCCTTGGCCAACCGGGGTACAGCAGGATGTGTTGAATTTTAGAGAAACTGACGGATTATATTTCTTTGACTTTTCTGCTATTGGATTCTTTGCTCCACAGAACGTCCCCGTTTCAGCGAATTATCCAGTTATATCCCAGATCCCTATCTATCAGGTTGATGGAGGTTTAGGACATATGAAGCCATTGATGGAGAAACTCTCTTTTGCTAGTATCTCGATCCAGGTCAATACAGAGAATCCGTTTATAGAATATACAACATGTGTTTGGGACGAGACTTCACAGTCTACGAAACAGCTACCGAATAAATTCAGCCTTGAGTTTTCTAGTCCCTCGTTGATCGAACAAAACTCTTATGTTATTCCTCGTTTAGACGCGAATAAGCCATCCGAACTAAATCTCCAAGATATAGGTTATGCCCTCGATCAAATCAGCGCTAAAACTGAGCTATATAGGTATAGTGGAGGATATAATCCCATCTTTAGAGAGATACTCAAGTTTGAAAGAATAAAATCCGATTCGATTGTCTCCTACTCTCCTGATGGAACAACATTTAGTGTTAAATTCGATGTCAAAATTAAAGAGAATGAGCTATACAATCTTGGATCAACTTCATGTTTTTGGATTAATGGGGTCGAATCCGATGAAATCAATCTTATTAGAGGAAACACATATTTCTTTGATCTTAGCGATCCGTCAAACATAGGAAATTTGATCTACTTCTCGGATTCCAATATTGGAGCTAGTATCTCGGGATCTAACATAACCTATGGATATACAACTTCAGGAACTCCGGGAACCCCATCTTCGTATGTTTCATTCTATGTTGGATATGATCTTCCAGATCAAATTTATTACGTTTCTTCCGGAAGTAAGTATGCGGGGGGAAAAATCAATATTATAGATCCTCTACACTATGCTCAGACATCCTTCGGTCCATACAAGGATGATTTCGGTGTCGTAAAAAATGTGAACTATAATAAATATTCCAAAAACTACATATTTGCAATTTCACAAAACTCGGGATATCAATTGGTTTACCCTTTGGTTAATCAAACACCAATAGACAGGAGGGATCTTTCGTTGTTTCTTAGCTCTTGGGATCCTGGATTCATTAGGGAGTATACCAATTCTACCAATTATAATCCTCTTCCAGGAACGAGAAGCATGAATGAGACCAAAAGTTTCTTTGGTAGTAAGATAATGAAAACACCTGAAATCTTTACCCAATCTAAACAGGTTCTTTATCCAACATCGGTTACAGATGTATTAAATCAGGATCCTTTGAATTTTCCAGGGTATGAGATTATCTTTGAGGAGACCGACACTGAGATTAGAGGTATAGCTTTATTGGATAGAATGCTGGTGAGATTCTTTAACGAGAATGGTGCAGATAGGATCTTCAAAAAAATAATCATTCCTGAATTTGGATTCGGTAGTCAAAGCACAGTTACTGACGATATTGAAGAATACATCTCAAAAAATATTGTGCAAACATACGAGGCAAAGGAATTAAAAGCTTATATCAGAAGAATCCCTATTGCTAATGCTGCAACAAATCCGTATGGAGCAATCGTTACCAATCTTGCTGATTATGAAAAAGTCGTAAATGGATTCATACCAACTAGTGATGCTAGATTCGTAAAAAGGACTGAACAGGCCTATGAATTCTATTTTACCAAGGATCCGTCTTTTGACTATTCTCTGGCTTTCTCTTTCCGGATAGGAAAAATTTAGGAGAGGTCGAAAATCTGATATATAAATGAACTAAAAGAAGAGATGCCACAAATCAATATTTTAAATTTATTAGAAGGCGATAATCAGTCTAATTTGGTTGATAAAATCAACTATAATTTTGATCAGATTTTATCAGCAGGCGGAGGACCTCAGGGAGCTGTTGGACCTGCCGGACCATCTGGGCCTATAGGACCTCAAGGACCCCAAGGACCTCAAGGTATTCAAGGCTTGCAGGGATCTAAATGGTTTGTTCAGGATGGTCCATCCGGACCATCTGGATCGTCTGGACCCTTAGGACCTACCTCTATAACAGGTGGAAACCCGGCTTCTTTTCCTAGTGTTGGAGATTACTGGTTGGATGTCAATTCAGCTAACCAAGATGTATACATTTATCTCGGAGCAACAGCTGGGTGGACTTTTACCGGATATGGATTAGCACAGGGCGATATTTTTCAAAGAGTTAGCCCCGTCCAATTTACTGGAGCCGGAACAGGAGCTGCAATTATGATCGCTGGAACGGGAGCACTCAATGATACTGTTGTACTCTCAGATCATAATATATCTGACTATGCAACACCTTCCGTAACAGGACTCAATTTTGAAAACTCGAAACTTAAAATTGCCACTGACAATAGGATAAGACTAGTTTCTTTTAGTAAGAGCTCATTCGAATCATCTGGAGGTGGATCAGGTGGAACTCAATCACTCAATAATCCTTACATTGGATGGGATTCTAGCCCTTCCACTTATAATCTATTAATAGAAAACCCGACTGGTGCTGTTAGAATACTTTCGAGCGCTGGAGCCGGAGCCGGAGGACAGGGAGTTAATATCGAAGCTATTGGAGGTGGGAAAATCAGTCTTACATCAGATCTTTCCTATATTATAGCTTCACCTGGAGGAAACCAAGGGGTTTACGCCGACGTAGGTTCGGCAGGATCTGGATGGTTGGAGGTTTCCAATCAGCCTTTATCCACTCCTTCCAGACAATCTGGTGCATATTTCTATGCTGATTCCATCGGTGCAGGAATAGGATGGGGACAACCAGATTTGTCAACAAACAGGAGAAGATTATCCGTCAATGGAAATACTTCAATCGGAACTACATTAGCTTTCCATACAGATCCATATTCGAGCCAAAATATCTATAACTCTGGAGGATCTTTATATGTCGAGAAAAATTTTGGTGTTGGCTCATTGAATCCCTCGGCAAGAAATTCAATTACGCCTTCGATGACTTATGGACCTTCGTCCTCTGCAGCATACAATTCACCTAAAATGTGGTCAGTCGCAACCGGAGGACAGCCTGCTGCCGAATTTAGAACCGAGGGATCCCTAAATGCCAATCACCCAGGAAGAACCTTAATAGGAGCTGCTTTAGGTGGGGATAGAAACGATACATTCTCTGGAGGAATATCGTCTCAAATCAGACAGGATTTAATTGCTAATCCGTCTGTATCCCTACCGGGGTCTGAAGCAATCACACTTTCTTTAGACCATAGATTTGTTACATCTCCTACTGGATCTTTACCTGGAAATGTTGATAGAGTTTTTAGTCTCTCTACATTTGCCTCTGGTCTTTCTTTACCAACAAGAACCCTGTTAGAAACAAGAGGCAGCAATAAATTTTTAGAGATCAAATCCAATCCGAGTGTTACCGGGGGTCAAGTAAGAATAGGTGTTAATAATGGATCTTCCATAGGTATAAATAGCGACGGACCAAATATATTAGTCGTTGGTGGATCAGGAGCGGGAGTAAGTGGACCTAATTCTGTAGCCATTGGAGAAAATGCTCAGAACTTCTTTTCCGTGGGAACAACCGCTCTGGGATATGACGGAGGATCACAAAACAATCAAAGATATCATAGATTATCCGTACAAGGTGGAGCATCTATCGGTATACAGGACTCTCTCATTGAGAATCTTATAAATCATAATAGCACTGGATCAAACGGAAGATTTTCTATGCTCAAGGTGCATAGAGATAGATCTCCCGCAACTAGTCGAGCTAACAATTATCCAAACGGGATCGAAATAAGTATACGGGGAAATAGTGATCCAGCATCTGCAACGGGTTCTAAGAATAATAGTTTGGCATTAGCTGTCTGGGATACAGACTTCAATACTAGAGGATTATTTGTAAATGTACCTGGATTTAGCATTTCAGATAGCGGTGAAAATGTCAACGTTGGACCTGGATTTCCTACTAAAAATAATCTTTCTGTTGTTGGTAATGCTTGCTTTGGAGATTATAGTTTTATACAAATTAATGAATATACTGGTCCTTCAAATGGAATTAGGGTTCAAGGAAATTCAGTTATGGGAAATACCGGGGCAGGTGGAGTAGCCGGATGTCCAAAATTGACTATATTCGACGATTCTCAATCGAACGGGGGATTACTCATAACTACTGGGACAAATCTTAGCATAACAACAAATTCAACCCCTAAGGGATCCTTGGGTGTTGAAGGACAGGCTTGGATCGGTGGGACTGGAAGCTATCTTCTCGGCACCCTCACGAACATAGAATCTAGAGTTATAATATCGGGAGGAACAGCTGGCAATGGGCCGGTTATTGGAGCGACAGCATTATATACATCGACAAATCATGTTGGAACTATAGGTGCTAACTCTACGTTCTATTCTTCTGCGGCTGGAATGAGTTTTTATACCCAGATCAATAGAAAAAATGTTGGAGGAACTGGTACAAAATTGGACTTTACCCCAATTGTAATTACTGATGATAATGGATACGTTGCAGGAACGACATCGCCGGTTCCTACTAATCCGAATGTATTATTCCAGGTTGATGGAGAAGGAAACGCATTCGCTAGAAGATCGATAAGAGCTCAGGCATATAATAGGAATCCAGCCTCACCTAGAAATCTTTATAGAAAAATTATTTCGGTTGCTCCCTTTACCTGGAATGTATTGCAGCTCGGAAATGATGATGATATAATATACTCCGGAATTAGTCTTTTTGCAGGATCTGATGGCGGATCAGGATCAGCCACTCTTGTATATGATAATTCAATATCTAATGGGTTTCCAATTGCTTCCAGCACTATAACACAAAATTCTTACATGATCATCTCAACCAATAGTAATTTGGCGTGGGACAGCTGCGAGATAATATGGTCAAGAGTAGGTAATACTATAAATTGCTCTTTCCTAATAAATGATCATAATGGAAATGATAATACAACATCGGATAAATTTTCTGGAGTTAAAATTCCACTACCAGTGATGACTGCGTCTGGATTTAATTCGAATGTACAAGCTTTTGGGTCGGGAGTATTTTATCTAACTGGTAATGTGAATGATAGGATTCGGGTCGCTGAGGTTAAATCCCCCACATCTAGGGGTGGATCTATAGATAATGCTAAATATGTTATTGTTTCGGTTCCTAACTTTGATAATGATGATAGACCCGGATTTGTTAGAGGAACTTTCTCATATAACCTAGATTATTAAAAATATGGTGCACCCAAGAATATTTGAATTTATGTCCGTCTATCAAAAGATCTGGAATGAAATTGAGATTTTAGAAAATGAGCTTAAGTCAGAAAGATACCTTCCGGGGGCCATAGATACATACGAGGAAGCCGATGAAAAAATCATTGAAATTCAAAGTATCTCCCAAAAGATCAAAGATAAGCTGAGCGAACTTGAAGGTACTAGAATTTCAGAAAGAATTTTTCTGAATGATCTGGTTAACCAGCATGGACCCGAATATGTTAAAAAGATGCTGGAAGAAATAAAAATCTAATATGGATTACAAACAAAAATTGAAGGATTTCTCTATGAGAAAAGATCTCTGGTATATCCTTATCATTGCAATAACCATTATGCTTCTTCTGAGACAGTGCGACTCAACTAAAAAAGCTGAAATTAGAGAGAAAATGTCTAATGCTAATATCGAAGCTTTAAAAGACTCGGTTAGAACCGAAAAGACTAGAAATGGAGAATTGCTATACATTAAAAAAGCTCTGCTAGCGGACAAGGATAATCTTGAGATTCTCAACAAAGATTTGAATGAGGAGGTTAAGAAATTAAAGGGTAAAATTATCACCATACAGAAAATTGGGGGAAGTATAGCCATTTCGGATCCCATCATCATAACTAACGAGGTTATCAAATATAGAGATGGAGAATATGGCCTTGCTTGGAACTATGATACCGTTTATTCCGAAGGAAACTATAGAAAATTTTCAGGTGAAACATCAGTTCTTGTAGATACAGCACACAACATCACATCAAAGGGAACAAAGATCAATCAGGATGAACTTGCATTAACTCTCGTTACGGGATTAAGAGAAAAAAACGGGACACTGGAGATCTATGTCGATCCACAATACCCCGGAATGACAATCACTAGAATTGATGGAGCGATAATAGATCCGCAAAAATCTGATGCAATCAAAAAATATTTTCCGCCAAAAAAATGGTCTATCGGACCTATGCTAGGTGTTGGTATGTCTGCGGGATATGGAATAAACGGCAAGCCTATTTTTGGACCAACTGTTACTTTTGGCGTTGGTATTAGCTATGGAATCATCAGATTCTAAGGCATCCTAAAATATCCGATATATAAGGCATGCCATACACAAACTCACAAAGATTCGTACAGATCTCACCTTATTTGCTGGTGGAATACCTTTATGCTACTGCACCCAATCCTGAGCAATATTTTGTTAATGTTGGGGTTCCAGCTGTAGGCTTTGAAAAAATAGTCAATGGATACTTTAATGGATCCACACAAATACTCAATAAACTTCAGGACGATCTTACCACTAGAAATACTAGAGATCGAAGCGTAGTTCAAACAGGAAGGAGCAGATTTGTTACACTAGACGTTGACAGATTAACTCAATATCTGGACTATGACGCAAACCTAACCAATACTGCTAATCTTGCTGTATCCTTCCCATTCAATATCGGAGTTTATTATGATACTATTAAGTATCATTTCGTTTCTGGATATAATTTTGACGATCTTGATGGCGTGATTCTACAGGTTCAATTCACCGAGAAGAATGGAAAAAAGACCACTATGTCTCAGATTCTTTTCGAGAAGGGAGATATCACCACACCAATATTAAACCCAGATCCGATTTATCTTAATGGTGCGATATACGATCGCTTCATCGAGATTAAGGTTCCGTCGTATGCCAATATGACTTTTGAGTTTGATCTGCTTAATGGACAGCCTCTTCAGTCCTCTACACTTGCGGCTAAAATATCCTCTGATGGTAATGGATACGTTAGAAATGCACCGATCAATATTTCACTATTCGAGATCAGAGAAACTAGTTTGGTTAATGGATATGAGAATTATATAGCGGATCTCAGAAATACCCTTTCATTAAGTTCTTTCGACGAATACAATGATTTGGTTGCAGTTGTCCAAGAAAATTCCACTTACGACTATATTGAATATTATCCAACATGGCAGGGCAATTTCATTGAGGAGTTCATTTTTACCGAAAACTCACTGGGAAATCTTTATTATGTCATCCATGAGATAGAAATAAGGGAACAAGTGGGATTGGGGTTATTTACAACCTCTAGATTTACGGCCATACAAGAAACGGGATTCGAAACACCATATCTATTCAGACCAATTTTACAGAATCCATTGGCCACTTCATTTACCATTAATTATACACTCAGACTGTTCAATAAAACAAATTCCAATCAGACAATCAGAAGATCAACTATGACCTCCATGAATGTCAATAAATACGGAAAACAGAACAGCCAGATTAGTATTATACAAGGAGTTCTCCCACAGAAAGTCTATAACAAAGTAGTAGATTCACCAAAGTTAACCTCAAACTATTCCCTTTCTGCAGGTTCTTCTATTATCAAGGACAGAAAGATCCCTGTATTTTATAAGGACACTAATATCGCAGTCTCCCGGGAGAATATATTCGTAGATGTTAATGGAAATCTCACATCAGAGGCGGGGGTTTCAGATGTAACTGCTATATACGGACAGGGACTTGCAACTATAGCAGTGGATCCTTTTGATAACTTCTATAAATTTACTGTTTATGAAAAGAAGGGGAACGGAAATCCCCAGCTGCTTGATCTTGGAAATTCACTCACATACTTCCTTGTCTTTTTAGACTCTGGAAATCAAAGTGTTAGGATAGAAAACATCAAGAGCAATATTTCAATTTCCAATCCGAATTTTGGGCAGATAGCTTTTAAGTGTGTTGAACAGAACTCTAAAAAAATCTTGGGATTCACAGGAAGAGATTTCTATATAGTTACTAAAACCCCTGATGGCATAGAAACTAAGCTTTATCAAGGTAAATGGAAGACCCAAGCAGAAATCACAGCTTCGGCACAAAGTGGACCAACGGGAACTACCAGTTCTCGGGGAGCAGCAGGATCGACAGGAGCGACGGGAACCACAACGGTAACTGTGACCCAGACTACATCCCCAACTCCAACTCCTACTCAATCGACGCAGATAGCAGGATCAGTTCCCCAAGCTAAGGAAGCTATTAATATTGATGCTATTCCTTTATCCGGATCTGATTTCTATACTATGCAAAGTGGATCTGCTGCAGCTCAATTACCTAAGTCCGTAATATTGGGGCAGGTTGAGACCACATCATCTAGTGCAACTGTAACATCTCAGAGTCAGAGTAACAGGAGAACTACGAATCTAACCAAGAATAACTGGGATATAACCTCTCTTGCTCAGTCTATAGCAGGAAATGAAAGTCTGGGACTTGCAACGGAAAAAATAGTCGATTACTATTTCAAGCCAGGAAGCCCTGGATTCAAGCTATTCTCGGGGATTACGTCCACGGATTTTTTAAAGGCTGCATTGCAAATACATCCCAAAAAATCGAATGGAAAATACGATGATCAGTATCTAGCATATTCTAGCTATCTGGATTTTCCTACCTATGATAATTCTGAACTAGAAGCAGGTAAATCAAAATTTAAAAAGAAGAAGTAAGTTTTCTTTTTTTCCAAGCTTCTCTCATATTATTTTTTGCTTCATCTGTATTTTTTCTGCCGGTATTTGATGCTGATATTTTTTCTATATGCTCGAGAGAAAGCTTTTTCCCTTTTTTAGCTTCTGAGATTTTTTTCTTAACATCCTCTGGTGTTTTTAGTCCCTTGTTCCACGCGGGTCTCCCTTTTGCCGATTCCCCCACCTTTATTCTAGTTTCATCTGATAATTTTCTACCCTTAGCAGATTGAGACATTTTTTTCCCTTGTTTCTTTTGATTTTGTGGTTCCTTTGGCCCATGATTTTTGTCCTTTATTGGCCTTTGAAATCCTTGATCTTGTTTCGTCGCTTCTCTTCTTTCCTCTATTGGAGTTTGCTCTTTTTTTAATGTGTTCATCACTTTGCTTGACCCCTTTCATAAATCCATCACCGCCCGGAGAGATGTTATAACCAATCAATGGATCCCTGGAATTTAGTTTAGATATCCAATAAATTTCCCTTTCCTTTAGATATTCTGGTGATGTACATTCTTCCAATATCTCTTTAATGAAATTTTCCTTACCATATTTTTTAATTGCTGATTTTAATATGGATCCTGATCCCAAATACTTTGGATTATTTGAACAATCCTTTCCGACGTATATCTTTCCGTTTATGATATTTGTTGTCTTATAAATGATCATTGGTAAATTTTGTTGGATATATATCAAAAGGTAAGATTATGTTGTTGAATGCCCGGCAAAATGGGTTTTGGTTCCAGTTCCCTAAAGGATTTTTCTATCCCGAGGTGGAGGATAAGTATGCCCCGTACATCAAGAGAATGCCAATTCCATACGATACGATACTGGACTTTATGAATTCTACTATCCAATCTGTTACTTTTCCAACACTTAGAACAGTTGACAATGTGGAACAGATCAGACCTGGAGGATTTAAGCAATCATATAAAAGCGCAACAGCCATACAAAACCTTATCCAAAGGGAATTCAATGTCACGTTTAAATTGGGAGAAGGATTCATTAATTATTGGGTAATGTATGAAAATTTAATTAAATTTTTGGACTTTCAGAACAAGCAGGAGTATTTTCCTGATCTCACTTTAAGGCTTTTGGATAACGAGGGTATTATTATGGCATCTGTTGCATTTCAACAGGTAATTGTGACAAGCTTGGGGGAGGTTCAGTTAAACTACTCTTCGACTACACCACAGTTTTCTGCTTTTACTGTTGGATTTAGATGTAATTATGTCAATGTCAAACTCGAAATCGGATAATATTCTTTCCATATAAATCCCCGCAGATCCTATATAAAATTTACCATTAACTGTATTTCTTATCTGGTATATCCCAGATTTTTATAATTTTCTTGGTTAAGGCCAAACATGAATATTTTAGAATTACCCATTTTCTACTTGATGTTTTAAAAATTTGCAGATCCATATAGAATCTACCATATCTTCTATCGGTTTTTTAACCACACCCTTTGGAGTAACACACGCTTCTCTGTTTGACCTTATTGTTTTAATAAATTCGGAATCAATTTCAGATTCTTTCAGAATAGCATCAAACATTTCTATTTTTTTAAAGTTTCCTTTACCTGCAAATTTTTTTATGGAAGACGGTGAAAATATAAAAAACCTATCTACGTCGTTACTTATTCTTTCAACCAGAGATTTTCTTACTATGCCGGTAGCCATAGATATATCTATTAGACTGTTTCCAGTAGATCCGAATGATATCCCCTCCATTCCTATATAGGTTTCATCATTAATATCGTCTTTTATAGATTCCATGATCAATTCGTTTAGCCTCATAAATGATAAAATTTTTTCCCTCTCGTTTATGTGGTATTCTTTTTTAGTTGAATTCTTCTTATTCTCTAATATAATATCAACATCTGAGCATTTCTTAATGAGTGAAAAATGGTCTTTTTTCTCAAAAATTCTATCTATATTATTTTCTGTTTTGAATATTGATATTATTTTTATGCTGTTCCCACATATGATTGATATCGCTGTTGAGTTTAAGCTCAGATCTATTCCTATAAATTTTTTCATCTTCATATATATTCACCCGAAAAGAGGGAGATATATAGAGAAACTTTTAAACCAGCCAATGGTATAAATTGTGTAAACATTAAAAAAACAATTAAAAAATTTAGAACAATGGAAGAAAATTTTGACATCTTTAACCTGGACAATGAAGCATTCGTAAAGAAAGAAGCTAAGAGAGACGAGGACGAAAATATCTACAAACCCTACCCTGAATTGGGAAAGGACGGAGTATATAAGTCCTTGATTAGGTTTTTACCGAATCTTGCTAATCCCAAGAAATCCAAAATCCATCAATATTATGTGTGGTTGAAAGACCCCGTTGATGGTTCCAACCTTAAGGCACTTTGTCCATCAACCGTTGGAAAGAAATCAATTCTTAAAGATCTGTTCTGGAAATTAAAGAACTCCAATTCTGCAAAGGACCAGGAGCTTTCGAAGAACTTCTCCAGAAAAGAAGATTTCTATTCTCTAGTTCAGATCGTAAAAGATCCAAACAGACCTGATCTCGAAGGAAAGATTATGATCATGAAATTTGGAAGAAAGGTCAACGATATTATTGAACAACAAATCAAACCCGAATTCGGAACCCCATCTAATCCATATGATCTTTTTGAAGGAAGAGCTTTTGGCCTTCATGTTAGAAAAGTTGGTGAATGGAATAACTATGATCTTTGCCAGTTCGTTGGTGAAAAATCTGCCCTTGTAATCGACGGGGTACCTGTTGAAAAAGACGAGGAATCGAGAGCAAGAATTGTAAGTTATCTCAAAACCGGTCCTCAGGATCTGGAAAAATACGACTTTAAGGACTGGACCGAAGATGAGCATGAGAAGATCATGAAAATCGTCAGAAATACTATCCCTGATGGAAGAATGGTTGCGGAAATTATTGGAGGGTCTTCTTCTGGAAGTACTTCAAAAGCTTCAACCTCGGCTGACGACTTTTTATTATCAACGTCTGTTTCGGTTCCTGCATCTAAGAAAACAACACCTCCAACGGAGGAGTTCTTTGGATCCGACGACACCCCTACACCTAAATCTGGGTCTAAGAAAGCTTCCCCTTCCTTAGACGATCTATACCAGGATCTTTAATATAAGGGAAAAACAATTTTTCCTGCACGATGTGATATATAGTGTAATATGAAATTCACTAGACTATGCCCATCGTGTGGGAAAAAATTGTTTTATTTGAATTATAGTAGATTCGAGATCGCAAAGAACTCTGATAAAATCTGCTCGAAATGCAGGCACAATAAATACCTTGATTTCAATTCAGCCAGAGTTTTAGTATCTGCTTTAGGAATACAGAATCAAGATAGATGGCAGGAATTCTGTAAAAAAGAAGATTTCAGAAATCTTTTGATCCCAACAAATCCGGATGTTTTTTATAGAAATGGTGGATGGAAATCCTGGTCAGATTGGCTTGGTAATTCTAATAATTATATTAATCGCAAAGGAATTGAATATTTATCCTACACTGAATGTAAGAACTATATAGCAGAGAATTTCAGGGAAACCAAAAATAAAACATGGTGGATCAATCTGGACAAATCTTTGTTACCCATAAACATTCCTAAGAGACCTGATGCATTTTATAAAAATAACGGATGGGTAAGCTGGGAGATTTTTTTAGATTCCCCGCTTTCTCCTAGGAGTAAATCTATAATGATCCTCCCATTCGACGAAGCAAAAAATTATGTACGTTCATTAAATTTATTAAGCGAATCGGATTATTACGATCACATAGAAAAAAATGGGATAGCATTTCTCCCAATGAGACCTGATAGTAAATATAAAGAAAGGTGGAAAGGATTCATAGATTTTTTAGGAGTGAAGAGTAAAAGACTTTCTACCGGTGAGGATAGGATAGAATCAATTCTTACGGAATTTAATATAGAATTTATCAGAGAAAAAAAATTTGACGGGTGTATCAATAAGAAGAGCTTGCCGTTCGATTTCTATCTTCCCTGTATGAATATATGTATTGAATATGATGGAGAATTTCACTATAAGCCTCAGAAGCATTTCGGCGGCCAAAAAACATTTGAAAGAATAAGAAAGAATGATCAAATAAAGAGTGAATGGTGTTCCAATAATGGAATTAAACTGATAAGAATACCCTATAATAAAAAATGGAGAATCAGAGAATTTTTAATGGAAGAATTTGGAATTTATGGAAAATCACAGCACTCTCAGCGTAAATAATACTTCGTGTGTTTCTAGCGATAAAGTTAAGAGTGGGATACAGCTTATACTAAAAAATAATTTTCCAAATGATTTGGAGAGGAATAGAATATACTCATACGGATCCAGATTATCTTTTTGTTGTCCTTACTGTGGTGATGGAAAGGATCCAAAAAAGAAAAGGGGGAATTTATATCTAGATACTCTGTCATTCAAATGCTATAATGGCGGATGTGGAATATTTAAAAATTTGAATTTTTTTCTAGATGATTTTGGATTATCCGATTTTTTATCTTCCGATGAGAGATCCTTAATTACTACATTGTCACGAGAAAATAGCGTTAGAAGAAAAGTTAGAAGCACTGTAGATCACTTTATTTCAGAGAACTATAAGGATGTTATTATCAGCAGGGAATCTCTCAAGGAAAAACTTGGACTTACCGAATGCACTGGGTTGATCCAGAAATATCTGGAGGATAGAAACCAAAGAGTAGATTCAAAATTTCTTTGGAATCAAAGTCGGAGAAATCTTTATGTACTTAATCTCACTGCAGATGAGAAAAGTGTTATAGGTCTACAGATCCGTAATATGTCCAGAAAGACCGGTAGTAGTAAGTATTATACCTATAAACTTTCTGGGATCTATAAGAAACTCCTCAAAATAGAAACCCCTGAAATTATCCTCAAAGCAGAGGAGGTTGACCCTGTCTCAACCGTTTTTGGATTTTCCATTGTTGACCTTGATTCTATGATCACGGTTTTCGAAGGACCTATGGATTCTTTCCTCTGTCCAAATTCAATTGCGCTCTGCTCAATAAACAACCCGTTCCCGTTCGAAGTTGATAATAAGCGTTGGTTATTGGATGGAGATCAGGTGGGGAGAGATAAAATGAGGGATCTTCTCTTAAAAGGAGACACGGTATTTTTATGGGGAAGATTTATCAAGGAAAATAATCTTCCCGAAAGAGATAAGTGGGATCTTAATGATGTGGTAAATTATGTTAGATCCGAGGGGGTCAAAATAAAAAAATTAGATAACTACTTTTCGAATAATAAATGGGATCTTTTGGAAATATAGATATATTATACATGGAGAAAATTCAGAAGGAATGGGATGACCTAGCGGACATTGAGAGAGATAAAAGCCCTATCAAATTCCCAATCACTATAGAAAAACTAGACCTTCCTATTCTTGGAACAAATCTTGAAAATTTTGCGCCATCCCCTGCTATAATTAAGTCGACCAAGATTGTTAAGGTTGAAGAGATCAGTTTAAAAAAGAGCAAGAGAAAATGCAACAAACTAATATAGAAGAACAGAAGCAGGACTTTTCGGTTGTTTTCACCAATGAGAGAGAAGAGTGGAAAGAAAAAATTCGCGAGCTCTCCATCCGATCTAGGAATATTAGAGAACTGGGTGAAGTTCAGATAGAACTCTATTCCAGCAGGCAGATCTTATTGGAGTATGCTTACAAACTTGGGCAGATCCTGATTAAACTCAATACAAAATACCGTAAAGAAAGAGGAGACAGAATGAGATTTTATTCCGAAATGTCTCAGGTCAAGTATGGAACAAACGAAAAAACACCCCTGATCGAAGCGGATCTTTCGGATCTCAAGGAAAGGATAGATCTCGTTGATAATCATATGTCATTCATGAATGAGACCATCAAGACAGTGGACCATTTTCTGTTCGGTATAAAATCAAGAATATCTCTAGAAACATTTATGAGAGGAGGATAGTAAAGGCTATTTCTATAATTTATTCCATATATGTGATATATACTATATGGAATATTATGTTTATGTCTATTTAGACCCGAGAAAACCCGGTAGGTTCATCTATGGTGAATATCAATTTGATTATGAGCCTTTCTATATCGGGAAGGGTAAGGGAGAAAGATATAGGAAACATCTGTTAACGGTTAAGAATGGAAAATATGGTAATATACCTAAGAATCATATAATAAAAAAAATATTGGACGAGGGTAAGGAGCCTGTAATATTAAAATATTTTCAGAATATTGACGAGAAAACATCTTTTATATTAGAGAAAGATATGATTAAGAATATAGGAAGATTCGATGAAAAATCTGGACCTTTGAGAAATCTTAGTGATGGAGGAGAAGGACCAAGCGGATGTAGGAGAAGCGAAGAAACATGTAAGAAATTATCTATGATGAAAAAAGGTATTTGCACTGAAAATATGCTTAATAATCTGAAAAAAATTCATTCTAAAATGTGGGGAAATCAGAGAACGAAAGGTCTTAAATTTTCAGACGATACTAAAAAAAAGATGTGTGAGTCTCATTATAAATCTGTTTTGCAATTGAATTCTGATGGAAATATCCTGAGAGAATTTTCATCCATAAAAGAGGCTAGTGAATTTATCGGATGTAGCATCATGAAGGTCTTAAGGGGGGAGGGAAAAACGGCTGGAGGATATAAGTGGAAATATAAGGATCAGGAGGAGGATGAGAGAAGAAGATTTAATTATTCGAGAAATCAAGAGAGAAAAAAATCGAGGGAGGAAAAAATAATTACGAGAAAGGCTGTTTATAAGAGGAATATATATGGGGAAATATTAGGCGAGTATTCTTCTATAAGTGAGGCAGCTATTCTAAACGGAATGACCGTTGGAAATATAAGCAAAGTTCTGAATAATAAAGGAAAAACTGCTGGGGGATTTAAGTGGGAATATAAGAAATAATCAATATGAATGGTCAGATTAGTAGCAAGCGAAGATTTAAAATGGCTCACAATAGTAGATTATGACGAGGAATTTGAGAGAAAACAGCTCGAACTTTCGCTCACTAAGAAAATTCATAATCACTTTTTCCATCCCCTAGTTAAGAAGAAGCACTGGGATGGAGCTATCTGTTTCATAGATAAAAGACTCCCAGTATGGAGAATACCAATGGGATTATGGAGCGAGGTATATTCTATAGGAGAAAAATACAAGATCGATATATCGATCGAAGGATTGGATCGTTTGATTGATACAGGGCTTTCATTAGATGATTTTACCCTGTGGTGTAATGAATTCTTCAAGGATAAAAAATTCAAGCCAAGAGACTATCAAATAGAATCTGCATGGAAAATCATAAGATTTAAGCTCAGTGTTTCTGAGGTTGCTACATCGTCAGGAAAAACCCTTATTGCATTCATGGTTCTTGCATATCTTAAGAAAGTCCATGACATTAAGAAATTTTTGATGGTAGTTCCTAATGCTAACCTTATTATGCAGGGAAGCGAGGACTTTGAAGAATATGGGCTGGACGAACTTGATGATTGCGAGCTTCAGCAAATTCATGGTGGAAACAAGAAGAAAATTTCCTCTGGTCTGATGATAGGGACATACCAATCTCTGGTTAAGATGGAACCTGAATTTTTCGATGATGTCGAGGCTGTTTTCGTGGACGAATGTTTACACCCGGATTCCCTTATAAATATGGCCGACGGATCTGTTAGACCTATCAGAGACGTTAAAGAGTGCGACGAGGTTCTAACTGTCAATGATGTAACCGGGTGTATTGAGCCGAATGTAGTTGATTTTGTATATCGTAATCTCTCTAGAAATCAGAAAATGTATGAAATTGAGACCGAGGATGGAAATATTCTAAAAATTACTGGTAATCATAAGGTGAGAATGAAGAGCGGAGAATGGAAGAGGGTTGAGGATTTAAGTGATTCTGATGAGCTTTGGGATATATACTAATAAAAGGCCCATGGAACGCACAAAAATTGAAATGCTCAGAAATTTTATGGAAACTAAAAAAAAATTCATTGCTGGATACAGATTAAGGACTATAAAGGATAAGAATGATAGGATCTTTGCTAATATTAAGGAATATAGTGAAATTGATCTTCCTGAAAATGTAATGACTTTTAGGGATATATTAAATATTTTAGACTCTAATAATGGGATCTGTGAGAGAAAGGAGTGCGCGAATTTAAAAAAATGGGATGATAATAGATGGAAATTAAGAAAATTTTGCAGCAGAAGATGTGCTGACATGGAATTTTCATTTTCACAGAAGGGTTCTGGTAATTCTATCCATAATATCACAGAAGAGGGCAGGAGAATAATGGGCGAGAAATTATCGAAGAGAATACTTATCAATATTTCAGAAGGTAAATTTACCCCAAATATTACCAATTCGTGGGCTAATAGCAAGTTTAAGGTGATAATAGAAGGAAAAGAAAAATTTGTTAGATCATCATGGGAAGCTTATTTCTTTATATTAAATCCACATCTTCTCTATGAGTTGGTGAGAATACCATATTTCGACAGTCGAAAGATGATTTTTAGAAATTATATAACAGATTTTTGTGACCCTGTGAATAGAATTATATATGAAATAAATCCTAAATCTAAGGTTTCAGAGTCGAGTGATAAAATTAATTCTGCTAAAGAGTGGTGTAAAAATAATTTTTACGAGTATTTAATAATAGACCAAGAATGGATTATAAAAAATTACGATAGAGAAGTCCTTAATGACCAGCCCGAAGGAGATAGAATAGCAATGCTGATTGAAAAAATGATAAGATATGAAAATTAGAAGGATTAAAGAAATTGAGCAGGCTGATGAAGTTTTTAATCTAAGAATCAAATCAATAGACGGAAATAACCATAACTATATTGCACAGGGAATACTTGTTAGTAACTGTCATCAATCTCATAGCGCATCGATTAAAAAAGTTGTTTCACTTTGCAACGATGCTAAATGGAGATTCGGTCTTTCCGGAACATTGGCTAATAAAGGGACAGCAGAATATCTAACAATACAGCAGTTTCTTGGCCCCTTGGTGATGGAAATATCTCCTAAATTTCTATTTGATAATAATTATGCCACCCCTGTCTCTATTAAGATAGTTAAAATGGATTGGCTGGATCCTGAGATTAAAGAAAAGCTTTCCACCTTAAAGGAAAACAAGGATGAAATAGAAGGAAATGAGATTTTCAATATAGAGAGAAAACTTGTAGTTTCTTCCGAGAAGAGGCTAAAATATATCATTGACTTCATTTGTAAAGTCTCTAAGAACTCCCTGGTTCTATTTCAGTCTGTTGGTGAAGGATATGGAAAGAAGATCTATGATGGAATCAGGGAATTAACTTCTGATAAGGAAGTGTATTATATTGATGGAGATACCCCGACGGATTTAAGGGATTATTTTATCAATAAGATGGAGGAGGGAACTAACAAGATTCTAGTTGCTTCATTTGGTACATTATCCACTGGTATATCCATTAAAAATATTCATAATATTTTTTTAACGGAATCCTATAAATCAGAGATCATAATCAAACAGACCTTAGGAAGGGGAATGAGGCTCTTCGAGGGAAAAGATAAAGTGATCGTTATAGACTTCGTTGATGATTTTTCTTTCAATGGTAAAGCCAACTATCTACTTAAGCATTCACAGGAAAGGATCGAAATCTATAAAAGAGAGCACTTTGAGTATAGAACCTACGAGGTTAAACTTTAAGCTCTGGATATATAGATTAAAAAAGAAGAATGCAGAATCTCTTAGAATATGAGTCATTTTATGAAGACAAGAAGGAGGATCTCTTTTTTGCCAGACATAATATGCCTTCTAACTATGCCGACAGAGCTAGATCTTATGGCATCCCTATCCCTGGAAATTCGATATTGACTAAGGTTTATAATTTTTTAGGTGGATTTGAGAACTATCTAGACAGATTTGCCAGTGCATATTCTTCCACCATGAAGCAAAGAAGAGCTGAACGAGGTGGAGGTCCTAATACTGGGATAGAATCAATATTCAAGCTTTTTTCTGCTGTTCCTGGAGTTTTAAAAAGAATATTTGGACCTTCGGTCATGAAGTATAAAGGTGCAGAAAAGGACCAAGTTAGTTTGGAATTGATGAGACACACTAACGAGGTTTATATGAAGGAGGATCTACCTAAAATTAAAAATCAAGGGGATCTCGCTAGAAATCTTGCAGATCTCTATAAGAAAGCGGGGGTTAAGCCCAAGCAAAATCCAGCATTAGACGAGATAGCAAGAAATAGAGCTGCAATCTATTTTTCAAAACATCCGAATGAGATCCCAGTTGATAGGGAAAATTTTCATACCCTTCCTGAAATAGCATCAATATACTAAAATAACAAAAAACAAAATGAACAAAAAGTTTTCAACCTCAATTAAGGAAACCAGAGAAAAACTAGCTGAACAGGAAGTGATTCAGGAGAGAAATAAGTATCTGGAATTTTCTAAGAAATACCATAAAAAGCATGGTGTCTCTGGACCATTCGATAAAAAGTTTGGTGGGGATAAGAAAAAGCAGGGGGAATATATGGAGGGTCTTGCTTCCGCTTGGAACGATTACAAAAAATCCCATGGTATAAAATCTAAGAAATTTAATTGGGTTAAGGAGGGAGTAATGGAATCAACCCAGAAGGCTTCTGAATTAGCAAGCTCCATGATTGGTGATGGTGGTGATCCTAACTATTGTTTCGTAACTGTTTCTGATGATTACTATTTCACGAAGGAAAACAAAAAAGTTAAGTATTCAGAAGCTTTTAGAGAAGCCCCGGTTGCTATTAAAACAACACCAGATTTTGGAGCCTTAACATTTGGACCTTTCATGAATATTGAGGAATCCAAGGCATTCTCCAATAGCGTGGAACTAGATGAACTTAATGGGCCAAGAATGATTAAAATCGAGGATAGAAAATCTGGACTCGTTTTTGAAAAAGCTTTAACTTGTGTTCTTCAGCCTACTTGGTTTGAAGAAACAAAGGAGGAAACAGTTACTCCCGAACCTTCCCCTGTTAGTGGACAAGTCGGACCAGAATCTGAAGAATCTGAGGAGGATACCGATTCCGAATTTGAAATAGAAGATGACGAGGAAGACTTTGAATTATCTGGTGATGAAGAATAAAAAATATGATAGAAAATTCCTTTCAAAAGAATATTCTGGCCCCTCTATTAGAACACTTCGTAGGCAACCACGTTTTTGGTGTTAAAATGGAGGAAGACTCGGTTATATTTAAAACCGAGATAGGAACTCAAGGTCTAATTTCTAAAAACACAAATGGCGATTGGGATATAATTATAGGAAACGAAGTCATTTACGAAGTTGAGGACGAACTTTTTGGGACATTGATGCCGTCAAAAGGGAGGGTTCAGTTAGATGAGTATTATGAAAAACTGAATGCTCTTCTCACAGGAAACCTTAAATACAGATCGAAGGTCCTAGTCATCCATATAGTGAAGACTCTGGAGTACTTCATTCTGAATGCACAAATAAATCCAAGAATCCCAATAAAAGTTGGACCTTTTTTGGTTTTTACTAGTAAAATAATGGGAAAAAATATTCTCTGTCTTAATTAAAAACAAAATGGCCGGAATTAATCAATTATCAGATATTTTTAAAAAGAAAGGAAAGGAATTTGTTGATAAACTGTTCAACCAGATCGTAACTGTTAGTGAAAAGCTGGATGGATCTATTTTTGCTTTCGAGAAAAACCTTACAGACGAAGAGATTTCCTTTTATAAAAGGGATCAAGATAATCCTATTTCTAAGATTGATCGAATCTTAATGTCTTATTATGAGAGACCGATAAACTACATCGAATCTCTTTCACCCGAGATTCGATCACAAATTCCTAATGGATGGAGATTTGGTATGGAATATTTCTGTGATAATAAACCAGTCAATCTTGCATATCAGAGAGAACCCAAAAATGGACTGGTACTCACTCATGTCATAGCAAAGAATCAAATTGGTGAACAGATAAGAACCATTGTTGAAAAAAAGGAATTGGATTACTGGGCGGATTTATTAGAAGTCGAAAGATCTCCTATAATATTTCAGGGAATGCTCAATGAGGATCAAAAAATAAAGATCCTGGAATATCTCTCCACTCCCTATATAGATATTCTTAAAAAGTACAAGACCGATAGCTTTGTCAGATTCATGATATCCATTCTAAATCCAGAAATGGAAAAAACTGCCCTAAATGATTCTCTGGATTCGCCAATAGAGGGAGTGGTTTTTAGATTCGGTGAACTTGATGGAGTCGGAGAAAGCTACGTTGCAAAGATTGTAGATCCAGTTTTTCTCGAAATAGTCAGAGAGAAAAAATCAACATCAAAGGATAAGCTGCCAAATGATATCTATTCATTAGCTCTAATCGATGTTATGAATTTCATACTTGAGAAAGAGGTTGATTCGTTCAATGCCTCTGGTGAAGAACCCGAGACTAGATATGTCAATTTTGTTTTTGATGTGTTTCTTAAATTTGTAGACCTCTATGGAGACAGATATAGAGGTGTAGATTTTAATGAGCCCGAATACTTTAAGAGAGATGAGTTTAAGATTAATAAGGAACTGATTCCTAATGAGCAGGTTAAGGAAAAAATAGACGAGGATGAAAGCTATGAGACGTTACTTCAGATCCTGCTTTCTGCATTTAGAAAGCTAAAGAAGAAACCGCATGGATTTTTCACCGAGGGGGTTGTTGAACAGTTTAATCTATTGATCAGAGATATTGCTGATTATATTAATGCCAAGAAGCAGGAACCGATCCAGGAATCCTCTGGAATACCAACCTTTGGACAATTCAGAAAAATTCATCGTGAATTTTCTTTATTGAATGAAAGCGAGGAAGAAACTAAGGAGGAAGAAATTCCAGAGAAAATTGACGATAATGAAACCGCGGGGACCGCAGAAAAAACCAACGAATTCTTTGCCTATAATGATTTCAAAAAGGTGATAAAGACACATAAAGAAAAAAGAAAGGACAAGAAGATCAATGAGAACGCAGAAAAAGTTAACCTGATTATTGGAAAATTCCAGCCATTTAATAATGGACATTTAAAAATGGCGATGAGAGCCAAAAAAGAAAATGGATATCCAAGTGTTATCTGTGTTTACCGGCCATCTAAAACGAATAAGAAATACCCATTCTCTCACGATACACTAGAGAAAATGATGTCTGGTGTAAAGGAGGAATATCCTGACTTAATAAAAGAGTATTATTTTATTGGAAGAGATTTTCTAGACGAAGCATTCGAGAGACTTTCTGAAAATTATTATCCTGTTAGTATTTGTGTGGGAGAAAAGAATTATTCAAATCTTCATTTACAGAGAGATTGGACCAGATCCAATGGAGCACTAATCAATGAGGAAATCAAGTTATTCAAAACCCCAACTTGGCTGAGTGGAAAAGACGTCAGGAATCTTATTAAGAATGAGAACTTTACCCAGTTTAAAAAATCTGTCCCTAAAAGCGTTAGTCTTTTATATAATCAGTTCCTTTCTGAAATGATTGGATCCGAGGATATATAATCCAAGTAAGATTCAAAGATGCAGAATAGAAGGATAGCTTCCTGGAATGATTTCAAACTTTTAGAGCAAATATACAAAGATCTCGAATCGGAAGATCAAAAAATATCCGAAGAGGCATTCAGAAAAATGAGATCTGCCTGCTTCAAGGTCATGGGTCAATACCCGTTATTTAGAAGTCTCTTAAGTAGCCTTATTATTAGGGAGAACAAAAATCTCACCTATAAAACCATGGCTACTGATGGTCTTAGCATTCATTACGATCCTAATTTTGTAATGAATGAACCTATGGAAATGCTGATTTGGGTTATTGTCCATGAGATTATGCACAACGTTTTGAAACACTTCGATAGAAAGTTTGCAGAATCCGATCCTTTTTTATGGAACATGGCATGTGACTATGCACTTAATCCCTTGATAACATACAATAAGTCCAATCCTTCCCAGCCCCCTACGAAAGTGGATTATCCCGAAGGATGTCTTTTTCCTGGATGTGGTCAATATAAAGGTGACGAAAAATTCGAAGGACTAACATCAGAGCAAATATTTAAGATTCTTAAGGCTAATCCCCCAAAAGAAACCCCACCTCCACCTCCACCTCCATCTCGTCCTAGAGATCCCAATCCATTGATTGTTGGAGATATCATATATGACGAAAAAACTGGAGAGTATGGAATAGTGACTTCATTCGATGATAGCACGGGAGGGATTATCTTAGACCCTATTGATAAGAGTGAGGTTAGAGAGGCGGTAAAAAATCAGGGCTTATAATAGGAAATAAAAAATTCAGAAAGCATAGATGAAAACGAATATAAGCAGAGTAATAAGGATCAGACTCAAAGACACGCTAAATCAGGGACCAGGGGATCTGGAAGCTGGTGAACCTAAAACTATTTACTTAGAAAAAGATCCACCTAAAGGGGGAACTGGAACTGGAGGAACTGGAACTGGAGGCGGCGGAAATGGCGGCACCGGAGGTCAAGCTGGTCCTATTCCAGATCCATCTAATACATATTCAAAAGATAAGGCAGAATTCGATAGGCAATACGAAGAGGACTTTGATTATAAAAAAGATAAAACTAAGGTTACATGGGGAGAAATACTTCCCGGAGGCGCCTTAACCTCCAAAGAGGATTCGGATGTTTCTAAGATCTCGATTGCTTCTAAATGGGATGAAATGGTTCAAAGTGCAATGGCACAAAACCTTGAAAATGATCCACTTTCAAAAAGAATAACTAAAAAATTGCAGGGCCTAAAATCCTCGGTAGTAGACTGGAAAGCAGAGCTGGCCCGATTTATAGAAAAGGTAATCACAAAAGTAACTTATAAGCTTCCTGCTAGAAGATTTGGTGCGCAGAAAACAGCCCAATATGGATATAAAAGAACCAAGGAGGAAGTTGAATGTATAGTTGTAGCAATTGACACATCAGGCTCTATCTCCGATAAAATGGTCCATCGCTTTCTAAGCGAGACTCAATCTATAGTCGCATCCTTCGATCCTAGAGATTTGTATGTTATATTTTGCCACACTAACATTTATAGAGTTGACCATTATCTACCGGGTGAAAAAATATCTGACGGTCAACTAAAATCTGGAGGAACCGAATTCTGGCCTCCTTTTGCATGGGTACAGAACAACCTGATTAACGAGGGAATTACTCCTGCGACCTTTATTTATTTTACCGACGGATACGCAGAATTTCCAAGTCCTAACGATTACGAAATTGGAGAATATGCAGACAAAGTGATTTGGGCAGTTCTTAGTTTCGATGGATCACCAAGCCCCGTAGAAATACCATGGGGGAATAGAATGGATATAATTTTACCAAATAAAACAAGCGATCTATAAGATATATAGACTAACAAAAAAAAAACAAGCACAGAATGAAGAGAATTTCAAATTTCAAAGAGTTCGTAAATGAATCCTACGTTGCTAAGGCCATGAAGAAGGTCAAGGACTGGGCTACATCATTTGTAAAGAGCATACAAGATGGTTTAATTAGAATTATTCCATCCGGACCAAAAGCAGGAAAGCCAGTCGCTGTTTTATTTGACGGAGCTAAGGGGTCAATCGCAGATCAGCTTGCTAGTTTCTATGAAGGAACCCCATATGCTGAAGTGGTTGAAGAAGCCAAAGTTCCTTTGGAATATCCCAGAGCGGATGATGTACTAAACGTCGGCGTCGATGAGCTAAAGAAAATGCTTAAGACCAGATTAAAGGCGGTACTAAAAGCTGGAGGAGATGAAAAAGAAATTCTAACAGTTAAGCCTTTTTTCATTTTCGGTGCACCTGGTATCGGAAAAACGATGATAGTTGCTCAGGTACTTGACGAACTTAGCAAAGAATTATCATTACCTCATCCTTTAAACCTACATAACGTAGACGGTGAATTTGCGGAACCAGTAGACTTTGCCGGTGTTCCTTCCGTTGTTGATGTTGAAGAACCTAGCGCAGCTTCACCATTTGGTAAGGGGGTAACAAGATCAAACGTTTCGGTCAACCTCCTTCCTTTTGATAATGGTCCTGGAGATGCCGGTGGTATCATATTCATAGATGAGATCAACCGTATGGATAAAGAGGTTGTTAAGGTATTTATGAAACTGGCTCAGAGCAGAAGACTTGGAGCAACATATACAATTCCTCCAAAATGGTACATTGTAGCTGCAGGAAACAGAAGGGAAGATGACCCATCCACAGTTAAGGATCTTGGAACCGCACTTAGAGATAGATTCTCGGTTGTTAATTACGTACCATCATCTAAATCGTGGATTAAATATGTTTCCGAAGATCCAAGACTAAAGAATGTCATTCTTCCTGAATTAATGGATTTCTTTGAATTCTCAGAAGACTACTTCCATAACCTCGATCCTGCTAAGCAACTTGTTAAGTTCCCTACCCCTAGAGCATGGGTTGATGCTTCATGGGGAATAAAGAGAAGAATGGAAGAGCTTGAAGAAGAAGGTAAAGAGAAAATTTCATTTCCTGAAATTAAGAAACTTTTCCAACTTGAGGTGGGAGCAGATGCTGCACAAGCTTTCGTAGATTTCTATAAACTCGTATCAGAGCTAAATATTAAAGATGTTGTGAAGGTATTCACTGATCAAAAATCTGCACCGCTCCCTAAACGTGGAGGGGGATCTTGTGGATTTGAGGCAATGCACACACACGCTTGGATTTGCGCCATAGTTAAAAAGAGCCGCGAAATGGAAATTGGGGTAGATGAAGTTAAGAACTTCACCGACTATCTAATTAGACTAAACTGTCCAGAATATGGAGCAGCAGCTCTTTCATCTTTCATGAAGGCTCATCCTGAATTGAAGACCAATCCGGAAGCTATAGATCTGATAGGACCTTTGGCCGAAGAATGGTCCAAAGACGTCGATCTATAATGAACATAAGGGGATACAAAGAATATTTAGAAGAAGGCCAGAAAAAAGATCCTGGCCTTTTTTATATTGTAGATAAGGTAAGGGAAGCAAGGGATAAGCTTCGCGAAGCCTCTATTGAATGCAAGAACGATCCAGAATCAATGAGAGAAAGATTATGGAGTGCTATGAAAGTTTGGATAAATACTATGAGAATTTATCATTACAGGCTCCATATATTGATTCTGTAAAATATGGAAAGATTCCTAATATGTCCATGAATATTCTCATAAAAAAAGTAGACAACTAAAATGAAACATCTAGTATTATTCGAGGATTATATTTTTGAAGATGGATATGGTAAAAATTATTTTTTCGCAGAAAAAACTGAAAAGGCCATCTTCTATTATTTCAAAATAAATGAGGGCGATGACCAAAAGGGTTACATTCTTAAAATATCCAAAAACTGTGTACTAACCACCCCAGAGGGATCTGAAAATTCCTATGGGTGTCTTAGAATTGAACCAATCTCGATCTCTACAATGGACGATCACTTAGCTAATGAAACCGAATTTAAGAGAAGAGAGGACGATATGATAGAACTTGAAGATGGGGAGCTCCCTAGAATATACAAAATAGTCTCAGAAGCAATAGAAGACTATCTACAGAAAAATCCTAAAGTAACCACTATCTATGACGAGATGTTGCTCAATCTTTTATATCCTTCTAAGAAGTATAAAAGAGAGGTTGAATCAATGATGCTTGAATGGAGTCACGGAAAATGGACTTTTCAAGATGGACCAGAGAAAAAGATTCTAATATACCAAAAAAGAGATCACGCGTAATGTCTCATATTTTAAGTTATAGCGACTTTCTTAATGAATCAAGGATTGCTATTGCTTGGACAGGAAAGAATGAAACTAGGGACTCTATATTAAGTTTTATAGGGGGAAGGAAAAGGTCACAAGAATAGAACTAGACGAGTTTTTACTTTCCCTCCCAGAGGAGAAGGGAAAGAAGGCAGATTTCAGATGGATCAAGAGAAACAAACATCTGATCAAAAGACATATAGAGGAGAATGGACCTAATTTTTATATGACCCGTCAAAGAAAACAACAAAATCTTTAGTTTTGTTGATGAATTTGACATTTTAGCCTTTAATATATACCTTTAATTAGTTCTTTGATGTAGTGATATATGGTTCTGAATTAAAAACTTAATTCAGGTAAAATCATGAAAGGTGAATAAATTAACGAAAACCAAGTTAATTAAATAAAATATAGTCTGGATCAGGGACTGATCAACGGACTTAAAACAAAAACAGGCGGAGACGTTGTTAGATGAGTCTATGAAACCTGAAACACATCAGTCTTTAGCTGATGCGTAGTTCATACATTAACCTCATTGGGAAAAAGAATTCTGAGATTATCCAGAATAAATGAGTGAAACTATTCCCTTTTCCCGCTGTAAAATATTCAAAAAATAACAAAATGGAAAATTACAACAAAATCGTAGCCCTTGTGTATCTAATGAAGGAGGATATCGATAAATTCTTCGTAAAAGGAAACAAATCAGCGGGTACCAGAGTAAGAACTGCATGTCAGGATCTTAAAAAATTAGCACAAGAACTCAGAGGAGATGTTCAGGAGGCTAAGAAATCAACCAAGTAATCATTTTTTAACCACTAAATATCAATAACAATGGGTTACTATCTATGTAAAGTAAGCTTCTCTAGCGGAGAAGTATCAAAAAGCGGAAAAGCTAAAGTCACCAAATCCCAAATCCTAGTAGAAGCTGAAAGCGTTACCGACGCTGAAACTTCCCTCCATAAGCACTTAGGAGGCGATGCAACCACTGCACACTTGGATTTTGAAGTGACCGCAGTTTCTCAATCTCAGATAGAATCTGTTTTACAGATTAAGGATTCGAAATAATCCTACTAGCTGAGTCATCAAAAGCCGCACATGCGGCTTTTTTTGTGTGCTGTGTTTAATTATTTTAGATATATAGTACATGAGAAATCTATTGAGCTTTGATTCCTTTATTATTGAATCTGCTGAAACTGGAAGTTATGAACCACCAAATAGTCCAGTAAAAATACCAGCAGGTGATACTGGCTTCAATATGGTACAGAAGAACTATAATAGATTTATGTGGACTTTGAAAGATGCCAAGAAAAAGAAGAAGAAAAAGCTAAATAGAGCTTCGATACAAAAACAATAAGAATTATGCCATCAGTTAGTGCAAGTCAGCAAAGATTAATGGGACAAGCATACGGAGTTAGACAATTCCGTGATTCCAATGGCGAGAAGGGTTTAGATCCAAAAGACGTAGACCCAAAATACCGGGATCAAATAGTTTCTATGTCAAAGAGTATGACAAAAAAACAGCTAAAAGATTTTGCGGAGACCAAGCATAAAAACCTACCTGAAACTGTAGAGGAAGAAACTATTAAGGACATATATTTTAAACTCTCTCCTGATTCACAGTATGATAAAAGTAAAAAAGCCCAGAGAAAACTCCAGAATCTAGTGGACTATAGAGAATGGCTTTCAAAAAATAAATAACAATGGTAGAACTTAATGAAGATTGCGGATGTGGTGCAGCATCCTATGAAACAACAGAACAACCAGCTCAGTATCACAAGACCCTAGATCCTATGGTGGGAAAAAGGGTTCAACTACACGACGGAAGAAATGGATTGGTTGATGACTCTATTCGAAATTCAAGGGGCGAAGTTATTGGATATGTGATCGAGGGGGACAAAGGAAATTTTAGGGTCTTCAGAGATAAAGTGATGGGAATTCTAGATGAGTCTGATGTGATGTCAACACCAGCAAACGTTGTGGGTATGGGAGACGTTGTTCCACCAACTAGAACATCTACAGGATCCGGAGATCAGTTTCCAACATTGACTGTGGGAACTCCCGCAGCTAAAACCAAAAAGAAAAAGACTGAAGAAAAACCAGAGAAGAGAAAGTCATCAGTGATGAGCTTTAAAGATTTCATGGGAAGTGCCAAAAAGACTCAGATGTAATAAAAATTAGAATTTCTCTTGATATGATTTCAATAATTCATCACCTCAGCATGAAAATGTATTCAAATCGAAGAAAAAGATTAAAAGAATTAGAAAAAAGTTTAAAAAGAAAAGATTAACTTTGATATGCATTTTATAAATTTTATATAATCCGTCAAAGAAAACACAGAAGTCTTTAGCTTCTGTGATGAATTTGACAAAAAAACAAATCTAACCTTGAGTTAAAATATATTGTTTAATGGTGTTTGGATTTGCTTCGCCAATAGAGCAAACAAAATAACCATCCGACCAAAAAGTTTTTTCAACCCAAAATTGTGTATGCAAATAATTTCTATGGACTGAACGCCATATATGATAGGTACTTTCCTGTTTTAACTTTCTAACAATGGAAGTTATAGACAAACGAGGTATATAACGAATAAGGAAATGAATATGGTCTATATCACTTTCAAAGATTTCTATTTCAAAATCACTTTTAGAAGCAATATTTAATAGTAATTGTTTCATATCATCTTTTAACTGACCAACAAGTAATTTCTTTCTGTATTTACATACAAAAATTAAATGAACTTTTAAATAATGTTTTGAACGATTTGTTGAATTATAATTAGATTTTTTGGACATAATTTTTTAATTTTTTTGTGAATACTTTTCACAAATAACAAAGTATTTACATAAAAAATTAAAAAATGTAAAAAATGACTTTTAAAGTTTAATATATAGATTATATGAAAACAATATTTAAGTCATTTAAGTTTAGAATATATCCAAATAAAGAACAAGAAATCTTGTTGTCTAAACATTTTGGAGCTTGTAGATTTGTTTTCAATCATTACTTGAATAAAAGAAAAGAAACATATCTTGAAGATAAGAAATCACTTAATTATTATGATAACACTAACGATTTAACTCAATTAAAAAAAGACGAAGATTATATATGGTTAAAAGAAATTAATAGTCAATCATTACAATCATCTTTAAGGAACCTTGATAGTTCATATATGAGATTTTTCAGAAAACAATCAAAGTTTCCAAGATTTAAGTCAAAATATGATAGACAATCTTTTAAAATACCGCAATCAGTATTAGTTGAAAAAAATCAATTACTAATACCAAAGTTTAAAGATGGAATTAAAATTAATTTACATAGAGAAATAGAAGGTAAAATACAATTTGCAACTATATCTAAATCAACAACAGGTAAATATTATGTTTCTTTAACTTGTGAAGTTCAATATCAACCTTATGAAAAAACCAATTCAAAGGTGGGTATTGATACAGGTATTAAAGAATTGGCTATATAATACAAAAAGCTATAAATTAAATAATTAATTATAAAATTTATAATTTCTGTTCATTTGATTGATATGACACCAATCAAATCTTTCTGAAACAACAAGTGTTTCAAATGGCGGATTATAATCACCCATGAATTGTTTGTATATATTTATAGCTCCATTAATATCTCTATTTAGATTATTCCCACAATCACAAATATATTGTCTATCTTTTAATTCTAAATCATGATTAATATTGCCACATTTACAACAAGTTTTTGAAGTCCAAGCCTCATTAACTTTTATAACTTGATTACCTTTTAATTTATTTTTATATTCTAAAAGGTGTATAAAAGTTTGTAAATTCCAATTATTTTGTATTTGTC